>PPYF01268089.1_pt1 | contig 22348 bp, 18 predicted proteins | sample 1559871 | NCBI WGS metagenome assembly PPYF01 (sample SAMN08240021, study PRJNA423297) | Human gut metagenome, whole genome shotgun sequencing project.
GTCGCGGATTATCAGTCGATGGGAAAGGGACGCCGCGGAAGAAGCTGGGCGGCGCCGCATGGCGTCGGCATCTGGATGAGCCTGCTTCTGCGCCCGGAGCTTCCTCCGACCTGCGCGTCGATGCTGACGCTGGTGGCGGCTCTGGCAGTTGCCGACGGGATTCGGGAGGTTTGTGATCTGGAGGCAAAGATCAAGTGGCCGAACGATATCGTCGTCAATGGAAAGAAGGTCTGTGGTATCCTGACCGAGATGAGCACGGAATTAGAGTGTATTAATTATATCGTGACTGGTATTGGTATCAACGTGGCAAATCACGAGTTCCCAGAGGAGATTCGGGATGTGGCAACGTCTCTGTATCTGGAGACAGGAAAAGAAGTGCGCCGCAGCCAGCTTATCGCCGCGATCATGCGTGCGTATGAGGGATATTATGATAAATTCATGGAAAACCAGAACATGAAATCCCTGATGGACGTTTATAACAGCCGTCTGGCAAACTGCGGTACACAGGTGCGCGTCCTGTCTCCGGGCAATGAGTATACGGGCATGGCGCTCGGAATTGACGAGATGGGCGAACTGCTGGTCCGCACAGAAGACGGAAAGGTGTGCAAGGTGATCTCAGGAGAGGTATCTGTCCGGGGCATTTACGGATATGTATAAAGATTTTTATGCGTCGTTGAAGCCTTTAGAGGGGGAAATACCTTATGCGGAAGAAGAGAGGCTGGCGGCATCCGGCGCTCCATTGCTCTCCTGGTACCGGAAAAACCGGCGGCTCCTTCCGTGGCGGGAGAATCCGGAACCGTATTCGGTCTGGATTTCGGAGATCATGCTGCAGCAGACACGGGTAGAGGCGGTCAAACCGTACTTTGCCCGTTTTATGGAAGCACTCCCGGACATTACCTCGCTCGCGCAGGTGGACGAAGAGCGGCTTTTGAAGCTGTGGGAGGGACTTGGGTATTATTCCAGAGCCCGGAACCTAAAAAAGGCAGCGGTCTGCCTGATGGAAGACTACGGCGGTCAGATGCCGGCGTCGCGGGATGAGATATTGAAACTTCCGGGCATCGGAAGTTATACAGCCGGGGCAGTTGCGTCGATCGCGTATGATCTGCCGGCTCCGGCGCTGGATGGAAATGTGGTGCGTGTTCTGACACGCCTGTTTGCTGACCCACAGGACAGCACGAAGCCGGCGCTTCGAAAGAAATATGAGCGGCGCCTGGAGGCGGAACTTGTGCGCCGGACGGAGGAAAGAGATTCCTATTTGTCAGCCGGTGATGATGCCGGTGAGGTTTCCACGGCATTACGGTCAGAAGAGCTATTTCATCCAGGTGAATATAATCAGGCATGGATTGAGCTGGGTGCGCTTGTCTGCATCCCGGGCGGACGTCCGCTCTGTGAGAAGTGCCCGCTGGAATCCCTTTGTCTGGCGCATCGGCGGGGAGAGGAGGAGCAATATCCGGTCAAGCCGCCGAAAAAGCCGCGCCGGATCGAGGAAAAAACGGTCTGCCTGATTGAGTGGGAGGATACGGTGGCGATCCGCAAGCGCAGCAGCAAGGGATTGCTGGCGTCCCTCTACGAATATGTCAATCTGGACGGAAAAAAGAGTGCGGCGGAGGCAGCGAAAGAACTGGGGATCGCGGAGGCGGATATCAAGGAAACCGAGGATCTGCCGGATGCAGTCCACATTTTTTCCCATGTTGAATGGCATATGTGCGGACGCAGAATCCGCCTGAAACGGGCATCCGGCTATCAGGATAAAACAGTTTTGATGGTGCGCCGGGCGGAGCTGCAGGATCGCTATCCGATCCCCAATGCATTTCGCGTGTATACAAATATATTAATATGAAATACTGTTAGTGTGGGGGAGCAGGAAAAATGGCGATTATGAAAAAAATGCTTTTTATCATCAATCCGAGATCTGGCAAAGAACAGATTCGAAGTCGTCTTCTTGAAATTTTAGATAGTTTTGTAAAGGCGGGCTATGGACCGTCTGTTTATATTACGCAGGGCCCGAAGGATGCGGAGTATCAGGCGGCGCGTGCGAAAACGAAGGAACTGGTCGTGTGCAGCGGCGGGGACGGTACGCTTAACGAGGTGGTATCGGGGCTGATGACGATCACCCCGGAAAAGCGTCCGGAGTTAGGGTATATCCCGTCGGGTTCCACGAATGATTTCGCATCCAGTCTGGGACTTCCGAAAAATATGCGGAAAGCGGCGCAGACAGCTGCACTGGGAAAACCATTTCTGGTGGATGTCGGTGTATTCGGCAAAAACCGGTATTTCGTCTATGTGGCGGCGTTCGGAGCATTTACGGAGGTATCCTATTCGACCCCGCAGGAGACGAAAAATATTTTGGGGCATCAGGCATATATGCTGGAAGCCATCAAACGCCTGACAGGGCTTAAATCCTACCGGATGCGCCTTGCGTGGGAACATCTGGGGGAGCAGAGAGAATTGGAAGAGGAATTTATTCTGGGAATGGTGACCAATACGACCTCGATCGGAGGTTTTAAAGGACTGGTTGGTATGGACGTGGCGCTGGATGACGGGGAGTTTGAGGTGCTTCTGGTCCGGAAACCGCGCACGCCGCTTGACATTGCAAGTATTGCTGCTTATTTGATTCAGAGAGAGGGCGAAAATGAATGCGTATTCAAGTTCCGCACCTCGAAACTGATGGTACAGTCGGAGGAGCTGGTGGACTGGTCGCTGGACGGTGAGTTTGGCGGAAGCCAGACAGAGGTCGTGATTGAAAATAAACCAAGAGAGATTGCGATCAGGGTGCCTGAAGTTACGGTTCGCGGGTAGGCACTTTTGGAACCGAAAGTGCCGTAAGAAAACGTGGTGGCAGCAGAAATTTGCCGTATTTAAATGCGAAGCCACGGCAAATTGCGTTGCTGGGCATGTATGCGTGAACAGTAACTGCCTAAATAGAAATAGATCGAAAAATTTCGAAAATTGTTGAAAAATAGAATTTAATCGTATATAATGTACTTTCGGGATATTGCAGGGAAAGGTGCAGGGAAATAAAAGCACACAAACAATCGAGGGACAATATCACGTTAGATATAAAGAAACTTCTAAGCGAAATAAATCGAAAGGACGTTAATTCGTGGAGAAAGAAAATTTTTTAGGTAAGTTAAGGAAACTGGTAGAGTTAGCAAAGTCCAAGCAGAACGCGCTGGACGTGACAGAGATCAATAACTTTTTTATGGGCGATAATCTGCAGACAGAGCAGATGGAGCAGATTTACAATTATCTGGAGCAGAATAATATTGATGTCATTCCGGAGGTGATCGATGATTCGATCCTCAAGGAAAATGATTCGATGCTCGATGATGATGTGGATGATGAATTCCTCAAGAACGAGGAAGAGGATATCGATCTGGATGCGATCGATCTGTTAGAGGGAATCGGCACGGAAGATCCGGTCCGCATGTACCTGAAAGAGATCGGTACCGTTCCGCTTCTGAGCGCGGAGGAGGAGATCCGCCTTGCAAAGCGCAAAGCAGAGGGTGATGTGAATGCAAAAGAGCGCCTGATTGAGGCAAACCTGCGCCTGGTTGTCAGCATTGCAAAGCGCTATACAGGACGCGGCATGAGCTTCCTGGATCTGGTTCAGGAAGGCAATCTGGGTCTTATTAAGGGCGTTGAGAAGTTTGATTATACAAAGGGTTATAAGTTAAGTACATATGCGACCTGGTGGATTCGTCAGTCTGTTACAAGGGCTCTGGCGGATCAGGCGAGAACTATCCGTGTCCCGGTGCATATGGTAGAGACGATCAACAAGATGTCCAAGATGCAGCGTAAGCTGACGCTGGAACTGGGCTATGAGCCGTCGGTGGCAGAGCTTTCCGAGGCGCTTGGCATGTCCGAGGATAAGGTCATGGAGATCATGCAGATCGCACGTGAGCCAGCTTCCCTGGAAACCCCGATCGGTGAGGAAGACGATTCCAATCTGGGTGATTTCGTAGCGGATGGCAACGTGGTAACGCCGGAAGGGAATGTAGAATCTGTTATGCTGCGTGAGCATATCGATGCATTGCTTGGAGACCTGAAGGAGAGAGAGCGTCAGGTTATTATTCTCCGGTTTGGTCTGGAGGACGGACATCCGAGAACCCTGGAGGAGGTCGGAAAAGCATTCAACGTAACGAGAGAGCGTATCCGCCAGATCGAGGCAAAAGCACTTCGTAAATTAAGAAATCCGGTCCGGAGCAAGCGGATTCGCGATTTCCTGTAAGAGTTGTATCATTTTGGTAAAAAGGAAAATTTGTTTGGAATTTCCTGAAGGTTTTAATAAAAAGATAAAGCAGTTTGTACCCGTCCGTGGGTACAGGCTGCTTTTTCAAGTTTTGAAGAATATGAATTATTGTGCATATCTTCATATGACGTCTAAGGATGGAAATGATGTTTGTCAGGAAAGAAGCGTTTCGGATAGAAGTATCGTGTGCTGGATGGAAAATGCACGGACAGATGGGAACTTATAGAAAGAGGAGAGAAAAATGTCGGAACCAATGAAAAATCCGCCAGCCAGAAAGACACAGACGGTGAAACGGAATTATCAGAAAGAAATGGAAAAAGTGCTGGATGCAGCAGTCCGGGACGGCAGAGTTCCGACTTTATTTCTCCACAGCTGTTGTGCGCCGTGCAGCAGCTACGTGCTGGAATATCTGTCGCAGTATTTTTCGATTACGGTGTTCTACTACAATCCGAATATTTCACCGAAAGAGGAATATGAGGCGCGCACGGAGGAGGTACAGCGGCTGATCCGGGAGCTTCCAGCGGTGCATCCGATCCGGTTTGTAGAAGGAAAATACGACCCGGAATGCTACTATGAGGCAGTCCGGGGGCATGAGAAGGATCCGGAGGGCGGCGAGCGCTGCGGTATTTGTTTTGAGATGCGCCTCCGGGAAGCGGCGAAGCTGGCAGCCGAGGGCGGCTATGACTGGTTCACGACGACCCTCACGATCAGTCCGCTCAAAAATGCCGGGCGCCTCAATACGATCGGGCAGGCGATGGGAGAAGAGTATCATGTGGCATTTCTGCCGTCGGATTTCAAGAAAAAAGAGGGATATAAGCGCTCGATCGAGCTGTCGGCGCAGTATCATCTATACCGGCAGAATTACTGCGGATGCGTGTTCTCGAAGCGGGAGCGTGAAGAGCAGATGCAGAAGGAAAGGCAGGAAACATCGTGATTTGCGGGGCGATATGTTTGGTCGAAGATGAGTTTGTATGGATGATTGCCTGTAGCTGTGAAAGTATGAAACGGCTGTGAGGGGAAAAAAGTGGTACTGTTCACAGGTAGGCACTTTTGGAACCGAAAGTGCCGTAAGAAAACGTGGTGGCAGCAGGAATTTGCCGTATTTAACGCGCTGGTGCTGGCGGGGGATGAGAAGCTGGTTCATTATGAAGCGTCGCTTCCGATTTATATGGAGAATTTCTCTAAATACTGCCTGAAAGACGTAGAGCCATATGACGGTATCCGGGAACTGCTGGCGTCGTTAAAAGAGATGGGTGTACATGTGGCTGTCCTTTCGAACAAGCCGCATGAGCAGGCAATTGTGAATATTGAGACATTCTTTGGGAAAGGATGTTTTGATGTGGTGCGCGGCGAGCAGGCGGGAACGCCGAAAAAACCGGCTCCAGACGGGGCGTTCGCCATCTGCCGGGAACTGGGTATAAAACAGGAAGAGTGTCTGTATCTGGGCGATACGAATACAGATATGGAAACTGGGCTGAATGCCGGAATGGACACGGTCGGCGTGCTCTGGGGCTTCCGTGACCGGGAAGAGCTGGAAGGCTGCCATCCGCAGTATATTGTGGCACATCCGTCGGAAGTAGCGGAGATTGTGAAGAAAAAGAATGAGTCACATGGAAGAATGGAGTAGTGTCTGTGTTTGTTCATAGCTGTGAAAAGAGAAACAGTTGTGAAAGAAAATGATATTTGAAATAGTAATTCGAAATGTTTATTGAAAAACATTTACTGAATATAGAAGAAGTTAAGGGTAAAAAAGAAATATGGTAAAACACAAGAATGGATTTAAATGTAAATGGATATCATGGATGCTTGCTTTTTTGATTGCCTTTTCCTGTGTTCTTACAGCGTGTACGCCACGGCGGGGAACTGCATCGTCCGATTCATCGTCGAATCCGTTAAAAGGGGCAGATGCGTCTGGTGATACGCGCTTAAACGTTGTGACGACGCTATTTCCGTATTACGATTTTCTCCGGCAGATTGCCGGGGATTCGATCCGGCTGACGATGGTTGTTCCGGCGGGCATGGACAGCCATTCGTTCGAGCCGACGCCGGCGGACATGATCACGATCCAGAATGCAGATCTGTTAGTCTGCAACGGCGGTACGATGGAACAGTGGCTTTCGCAGGTGCTTGATTCCTTCGGGGAAGGCACCGGACCGAAGCGCGTCGTGACGATGATGGACTGCGTGGATGTAGTGCAGGAGGAGATCGTCGAGGGCATGGAAGATGGAGAGGCGCACGATCATGGACATACGCATGTTCATGCGGATGGAACAGTTCATGCGGGTGATCACGATCATGAGTCGGAAGATCATGCTCACAGTGAAGAAGAACATGAGCCAGAGGACCAGGTTTACAGTGAAGAAGAACACGACACAGAAGAGCATATTCACAGCGAGGATGAGCATGATATGGAAGATGTGGCGGTTCATGATGAAGATCACGCTCAAGAGTATCTGGATGAGGACGATGGTCACGGCGTCGAGATTGAATATGACGAGCACATCTGGACGTCCCCGGTCAATGCGAAAAAGCTGGCCGGCGTGCTGGCGGAGGTGCTGGCACAGGAAGATCCGGCGCACGCGGCTTCCTATGCGGAAAACTGCGCGTCCTATCAGGATAAATTGACGGAATTGGATGCAGAATTCAGAGAAGTTGTCTCCCATGCCAAGCGCCGTCTCGTCGTTTTCGGTGATAAATTTCCACTCCGGTACTTTTTCGATGAGTATGGGCTGGAATACAGGGCGGCATTTTCAGGATGCAGTACGGATACGGAGCCGAGTGCCAAGACCATCGCCTACCTGATCGATAAGGTGCGGGAGGAACAGATACCAGCCGTCTATTACCTGGAGCTTTCCAGCCCGCGCGTGGCGGAGATCATCGGGGAAGAGACGGGCGCGGAACCACTGTTGTTCCACTCCTGCCACAATGTGACGAGACACCAGTTTGATTCGGGCGTTACCTATCTGGAATTGATGGAGCAGAACGTAAAGAACTTGAAAAAGGGATTGTCATAAAAAAAATAGATGATTATGGGAAAAAGTCTTTAGCCATGGTGAATGTTTATGACAATAGAAGAGTAGAGCAGTAGTGAAAGGAATTATAGATGGGATTACTCTTAAAATGTGAGCATGTAGGTTTTGGTTATGAAAACCAGGATGCGGTGCTGGATGTGAACCTGGAGGTAAATGAGGGCGATTACATCTGCATTGTCGGCGAAAATGGTTCGGGAAAAAGTACCCTGATGAAGGGCATTCTGGGACTTTTAAAACCGACTTCGGGCAGGATTGAATATTCGGAAGAATTAAAAAAAGCCGGTATTGGTTACCTGCCGCAGCAGACCGACGCGCAGAAGGACTTTCCAGCGACTGTGTTTGAGGTGGTTATCTCCGGGTGCCTGGGAAAACGCGGCAGCCGCCCGTTTTATTCGATGAAAGAAAAGAAAGAGGCGCGGGCAAATCTGGATCGTCTGGGAATCCGCGATCTGGAAAAAAGCTGTTTCAGAGAGCTTTCCGGCGGTCAGAAACAGCGTGTTCTGATCGCGCGGGCGCTCTGTGCGACGGATAAGCTGCTGATTCTCGATGAGCCGATCACGGGACTCGATCCGTCGGCGATTCTGGACTTTTATCAGCTGATCCGGAAACTGAATCAGGAAGAAAAGGTTGCAATCCTGATGGTTTCCCATGATATGGCAAATATTGTGCATCAGGGAGGAAAAATTTTGCAGATGCGGCAGAAGCCGCTGTTCTGGGGTACGATGAAAGAATATGTGAAGAGTGAGATTGCTCATTCTTTCCTGGGACGGGAAGAGCTGGCAACTCTGGGGCACAGATGTGGAGTGCCGATGCAGAAGGATGGAATCAGGAAGATGCAGAAGCCGGAAATGGGTTCGGAAACTGATTCTGAAACGAAACAGCATTTGAAAGACAGAAATGCGGAGAAGGAGGTGTAGAAGATGGGAATTATATCTGAAATGTTATCATACCCGTTTATGGTGCGGGCGCTGATCGGCGGTCTTTTAGTCTCTCTCTGCGCCTCTCTGCTGGGTGTCAGCCTGGTGCTGAAACGCTACTCAATGATTGGAGACGGTTTATCCCATGTTTCGTTCGGATCCCTTTCGATCGCACTGGCGGCAGGCTGGTCACCTTTAAAGGTTTCGATTCCGGTGGTTGTGCTGGCGGCATTTTTCCTGCTGCGGATCACGGAACATGGAAAAGTAAAGAGTGACGCTGCGATTGCGATGATCTCGGCCAGTGCGCTTGCAATCGGTATTATCGTAACTTCCCTGACAACCGGTATGACGACCGATGTCAGCAGCTATATGTTTGGAAGCATTCTCGCGATGAGCCGGGAAGATGTCCAGTTTGCGGCGGTGCTTTCCATGATGGTGCTTGGATTATATCTTTTTTGCTATAACAAAGTATTTGCGGTTACCTTTGATGAGAGCTTTGCCAAGGCGACCGGCGTCAATGTGTCGCTCTATAACGTGCTGATAGCGGTTCTGACCGCGATCACGATCGTGATTGGAATGCGGATGATGGGCGCGATGCTGATCTCCAGTCTGATTATTTTCCCGGCTCTGACCTCCATGCGGGTGTTCAAGAGCTTCCGGGGGGTGGTCATCGCATCGGGGATTCTGTCGCTGATCTGTTTCTTTGGAGGAATGGTGCTGTCCTACACGTACTCAACACCGGCGGGCGCGAGCGTTGTTGTGGTGGATCTGGCGGCGTTTCTGCTCTTTTCGCTGATACAGAGAGGGATAGCTGCTACTGCCCGCAAATAGGATGTCTTTTTGTAAAACATACACATTCTGTATGCTCATGTTTCTGTTCACGGGTAGGCACTTTTGGAACCGAAAGTGCCGTAAGAAAACGTGGTGGCAGCAGGAATTTGCCGCGATGATTTGCCGGGGAGTGGTTGACAAATAAAATGGCTTGCGGTTATAATAATATTCGGTTGCCGGAATGGGCAGATCGCCAGCAAAAGCTTGCAGAGTTGCTGGTCGGCGATAGAAAACGAAAATTGAATAGCTTGTCTAAGCGTTAAAGAGACTATAGGGTTTGTACTGTTTCTGAGATAAACAGTAAAGTCCGTAGTCTCTTTTTTATTTGATAAGAAATGCTTTGCAGAAGAAACCCAGGTGTTTTTTTGCGAAGAATGTCTCAGAAACGCTCATGAAAAGTGAAAAACAAAAAAGGGAACGGAGATGGAAAAATGGATCAGACCTACATGAAAGAAAAACCAGTTGTCCCGCTGCTGCTTTCGATGGGAATCCCGGTCATCATATCGATGATCGCCGGGGCACTCTACAATATCGTGGACAGCATTTTCGTGGCAATGATCAGTGAGGACGCGATGACGGCGGTTTCGCTTGTCTATCCGATCCAGAACCTCGCGCACGCAGCCGGGGTTGGGTTTGGCGTTGGTATCAATGCGATGGTGGCGAGACGCCTTGGCGAAGGAAAAACACGGATGGCGAACCAGACAGCATCGCAGGGAGTATTTTTAAGTGCCTTACATGGAATGATTTTAACGATTTTAGGAATGGCGGTGATTCCGTATTTCCTGCGGATGTTTACGAGCGATGAGGTAACGATTTCCTACGGACTGACGTATTTTTGCAATGTGTTTCTGTTTTCAACGATCGACACGATGGGAATGGCATATGAAAAGGTCTACCAGTCGGTTGGAAAGATGAAAATATCGATGGCAGCCGTCTTGATTGGATGCGGCGTCAATATCGTGCTGGACCCGATCTTTATCTTTGGCTTAGGCCCCATGCCGGAACTGGGAATCCGCGGTGCGGCGTGGGCGACAGGAATCGGGCAGACGGCGTCGCTGCTGTTTTATTTGATTTTAAACCATGTGAAACCGTTAAATGTGGAGATTTCGCTGCGGGAAATGCGTCCGTCGAAGGAGATCTGCGGCGGTATGTATTCAGTCGGAATCGCGGCAACACTCAATATGGCGCTGACATCCCTGCTTCTGACGGCGCTCAATGCGATTCTGGCACCATTTTCGCAGGTATATATTCTGGTGCTGGGTGTTTACTACAAGCTGCAGGCACTGCTTTATCAGGGAGCCAGCGGCGTGGTGCAGGGAATGCGCCCGCTGATCGGTTACAATTACGGTGCAGGCGAGCAGGAGAGGGTGAAAAAGATCTTCCGCGCGGCCTTCATGATTGTTGGCATTATCATGACAGCGGGAACCCTGCTTGGCGAGCTGGTGCCGGATTTCCTGATGGGGCTGTTTACGCAGACGCCTTCGACGGTGGAGATCGGCAGAACGGCGCTCCGGCTCATCAGCCCGGGCTTTGTCATGTCAACGGTTTCCGTCATTGCTTCCGGCGCGTTTGAGGGACTTGGAATGGGACTTAAATCTCTGAAAATTTCCCTGATGCGCTATGCCGTGATTATCATTCCGATCGCATTTGTGCTCAGCCGGATCATCGGTCCTACCGGTGTCTGGCACGCGTTCTGGCTGGCAGAGCTTATCACGGCAGTGTATGCTGGGGCGAGCTGGAAGCGGACGATTACTGTGTCTTTATAGGGCGTTTTTGGTCTCAAAAAGGCTGCATATATGTGAGGCTAAAAACGTTACTGTTCACACGCGCCCAGTAACGGGATTTTGCCGATGCTTGACTTTACTAGGTATTTGTGTAAAATAATAAGTGGCTGATCGGAACTTCGGCAGATTCGGGCGATGTAAAGCTATACATTGCCGGGATGCCAGGTACCGGGCGGACAATGATTTACAGTCAGTACACATTTGTACAGAAAAGAAGGTAAGTAAAATGACAAAGATTGATATTATTTCCGGTTTCCTGGGTGCAGGAAAGACTACGTTTATTAAACAGCTTTTAAAAGAAGCAATTTCAGGCGAGAAAGTCGTTCTGATTGAAAATGAATTTGGACAGATCGGCATTGACGGCGGTTTTTTAAAAGACGCTGGCATCGAGATCCGTGAGATGAACTCTGGCTGTATCTGCTGCTCTCTGGTCGGCGATTTTGGACGTTCCCTCGAGGAAGTTCTGACCAAATATCAGCCGGATCGTGTTATCATCGAGCCGTCAGGCGTCGGCAAGCTGTCTGATGTTATGAATGCAGTAAAAAATGTAGCTTCTGAGATTGAGGTTATGTTAAACAGTGCGGTTACCGTGGTAGATGTCAACAAATGCCGTATGTATATGAAGAATTTCGGTGAGTTTTTCAACAACCAGATCGAAAATGCAGGCACGATCGTGTTAAGCCGTACCGATGTAGCGGATCCGAAGAAGGTACAGGGCGCGGTTGAGATGCTTCGCCAGCACAATGCAAAGGCAACCATCGTGACCACTCCATGCAGCGAGCTGACCGGCGCACAGCTTCTTGAGATGATCGAGCAGGAAGATGATATGGCAGAGGAGCTGATGAAAGAGGCAAGAGAGCATATGCATGAGCATCATCACCATCATGATCATGACGATGACTGCGATTGCGGCTGCCATGACCACGATCATGAGCATCACCACCATGACGATGACTGCGACTGTGGCTGCCATGATCATGATCATGAGCACCATCATCATGACCATGATGATGACTGTGGCTGTCACGATCATGACCATGAGCATCATCATCACGACCATGATGACGAGTGTGGCTGTGGCTGCCATGACCACCACCACGATCACGAAGGACACCATCATGCAGATGATGTATTTACAAGCTGGGGCTTGGAGAATGTCGGCGTGATGAAGAAAGAAGATCTGCAGAAGATTCTGGATGATCTGGCTTATGGTGATAAATACGGCGAGGTTCTTCGTGCGAAAGGCATGGTTCCGAGTGAAGAAAAGGGCGTATGGCTGCATTTTGATATGGTTCCGGAGCAGGCTGAGATCCGTGAGGGAGCACCGGATTTTACCGGAAAGGTGTGCGTGATCGGTGCCGAGCTGGACGAAGAGGGTCTGAAGGCAGCGTTCAACGCGTAAATACAAGGAGAATGAACTATGAATGAAGATAAGATGCCGTTGTTTCTCATCAATGGTTTTCTGGAAGCTGGAAAAACCCAGTTTATTAAATTTACAATGCAGCAGGATTATTTCCAGACCGAAGGAAAAACACTTCTGATTGTCTGCGAAGAGGGCGAGGAAGAGTATGATGAGGAGCTTTTAAAGCAGACTCATACAGCGGTTGTCTATATAGAGGAAGCGGAAAAGCTGACGCCGGAATACCTACAGGATCTGGAGCTTCTTTACAATCCGGAGCGAGTTCTGATGGAGTGGAACGGTATGTGGAATCTGGATGCCCTGAAACTTCCGAACGATTGGGATCTGTATCAGCAGATTACGATCATCGATGGTTCCACATTTGATTTATACCTGCAGAACATGAAACCATTGATTGGTGCCATGGTCCGCAACACGGAAATGATTATCATGAACCGTTGCGACGAGATCGAGGATCTGGATGTATACCGCCGTACTTTAAAGGGCATGAACCCGCAGGTTCAGATCGTATTTGAGGACGCAGAGGGCGAAATTGAGGAAGTGACCGAAGCGGATCTTCCATTTGATGTCAATGCCGAAGTGATCGAGATTCCGCCGGAGGCATATGGTATCTGGTATATTGATGCGATGGATAAACCGGATCGTTACCGTGGAAAGACCGTTGAATTTACCGGCATGGTACTGAAAACCCCGGATTTCCCGAAGAACAACTTTGTTCCTGGACGTATGGCGATGACCTGCTGCGAGGCAGATATGACGTTCTTAGGTTTCATGTGCAAGGCAAAAAATGCCCGTCTGCTTGAGACGAAAGACTGGGTCAAAGTACGTGCCCGCGTAGAATATGAGTATATGCCGGAGTATGAGGGCGAAGGTCCGATGCTTTATGCAGATTACGTGGAAAAGGCAGAGCCGATTGAGGAGATTGTGCAGTTCTAAGATTTGCAACGGAAAGCTGTGCTTGAAAGAAAAGGTGTGCCCCGGAGTGTGGAAGACTCCGGGGTTTTAAAAAAAGAAAGAGAAATCGAACAAATGCTCGATTTCTCTTTCTTTTATTTAAAATTGGATTACAGTTTTATCTTACTCCGTCATCTTCGGCACCGGAGTAGGTCTTGACCGGTCAAATACCTCGTTGACATCAAACAGGTCACTCAAATGGTCGCCGCCGACTCCACTTTCCGGAAGGTCATAATACATCCGGTAGCCGTCGAGGTTCCGACGCCCCTGTCGCATATAATCGTCGCCGATCTGGACGAAATACTGGGAGGAATCTACGTTACAGAAGTAACGGAATCCCTTGTTGTACAGGTACTGGAAGCGCTCACTGCTTGTATCATACGGATGCCAGTCCCCAATATCGCTTCCAAACGGGAAGAGGATGATATCACACGGACCGGTCAGCGTTTCGACTTCATTTGCCCATTTATCGGTATCTTCACGGAATTTATCCATTGGGATCGTACCCATGTTGCGGTGTCCCCAGCTGTGGGAGGCAATTTCAAAACCGTCGTCGCGCAGGCACTGGACGACTTTTGCCGCGTTGGCGCGTTCTTCCTCAAAGTTGAAATCCGGGTGTTCCGCTTTGTATTCGTCAGTATTGTAGGCGGAATCGGTGCGGTAGCCCAGGATGCCATTGTAACCGGTAAAAGCAATGCACGCTTTTGCTCCGCGGTAGGAGAAATCCGGGTGCTCTTTGATGAAATCATCCAGTAACGGCACCAAATCATAGGAACCGACGGAAACAGAACCGTCGTCCATCTTCATCTCGTTCGTTGGCTTGCCATCCTCGCCGATAATCATACGGGAGGCAAAGCCATCTCCATCCATGTATTCGTAGTAGCAGACATCATCCTGTGACATGACGAACGGCTTCTTACCTTCCGGAAGCATGATATCGCCCTCCTGGAAATACCTGGAACCGTCCTCTGCGGTCACCTCATATGCTACATCGTGCAGACGTACCAGAACGAAACCGCGCTCATACATCGACTGGAGAATCTTCATAAATTCATCCTTGGTCGTCATGACCTGATTATAACCCTTTTCGCGGCTGTCGCCGTCAAATGCTTTCGAGGTATCCATAATCAGTGTATGGAAGAATACATGCGTTACCTTGCGCGGATCAGCGCGCACCAGTGTTTCTTTGGTGGCGTTGTATTCGTCAATCGCTGCCGTCACGGACTCGTCAGATGCGTATGTACTGCTGGACAGGAGATTGATTGCCCCGTCATAGTCATAACCGTCTGCCAGAAGCTTTGCCTGAGCGATGACACCCTCGAGGCTGTCATCAGCAGGTGCAGATGCATTATCAAGGGAAATTACTCCATTTTCAGAATCCGTTTCGGTTGACGCTGGAACCGAAGATACATGTTCTGCCGGAGAGCGGCGCACCCAGAGGAACGCGGCAATTCCAAGCAGTACAATCAGAATGCCGATTAAAATTAAATACGGAAGTTTGGAGGAACCGCCGTGTCGTCGCCTGGAACGTCCGCCACGTGCAGAAAATCCAACGCTTCCAAGGGAGGAATTTCTTCTCATCATAGTTTTCACCTTTTGTTTATTCATATTTATCTGTCGTTTTTTGCGTCAGATAGTAATAACAGGCCGAGAAAGTTTGCCACCGACTCGACACAGCAAGATAGAGAGCGGAAAACGTTTTTATAAGCCTGTCTGTGTTCTTATAGTATACCATAAAAAGGAAAGGTGGTCTATGACAGTTTCTTACAATTCTCTTTGGTATAGGGACGGGCGGATATGCCATATCTTGAGAAGAGAGTATGTGCAGACGGAGGAAGATATGAATGAAAAATGTATCATGCAGGGAGAGGCGTGGTATTTGAAATGGAAGCGTGTGGAAAAATGGAGTTGGTTTGTGAAAAAGGAGCTGTTTCGGGAAAAAGAATGTATGTGTTGGAACGAAGATGGCAGAGACAGGAGAAGAGAGTATTTAAACAAAAATGCTTGGAGAGGGCTGGCAGCGATTGGTGTAGCGGTTGTGCTTACGATGGGAGAATGTGTGTCAGGCATACAGCTTGGAATTGGTAAATTGGGGGGAAATGGTATGCTCACATCTTACGCGGAGGAACTGTGGATTCCCGTTTCAGTAACCGCAGAGACAGCGCAGGCAGCAGAAAATGCCGCTGAGCTTCCCGTCCAGTCACCGGAGGCGATCCTTATGGAGGCCTCCACCGGAACTATTTTGTACGAAAAAAATGCGGACGAGGCGCGAAATCCAGCCAGCGTGACGAAGATTATGACGCTGCTTCTGATTTTTGATGCGTTACATTCGGGAAAAATTCATTTGCAAGATGAGGTCACGACCAGCGCGCATGCGAAATCTATGGGGGGATCCCAGGTGTTTTTGGAAGAAGGGGAGGTACAGACGGTCGAAACGCTGATCAAGTGCATCGTCATTGCATCGGGAAATGATGCCAGTGTGGCAATGGCAGAGTATATCGGCGGCAGTGAGGAGGCATTTGTTGCGATGATGAACGAGCGGGCGAAAGGGCTTGGAATGGAGACAGCAAAGTTTGAGGATTGCTGCGGTCTGACGGCGTCTACGACGCACGCGATGTCGGCGCGCGACATTGCCCTCATGTCGCGGGAATTGATCACGAAGTATCCGGAAATTTTTCAGTATTCAACGATCTGGATGGAAAATATAACGCACCGGACCAAGCAGGGAGAGAAGGAATTTGGACTTTCCAATACGAATAAGCTGCTGAAAATGGTGACAAATTTTGAGGTGACGGGACTGAAAACAGGTTCTACATCGCTGGCAAAATATTGTCTGTCCGCAACCGGGCGGAAAGATGGCGTTGATCTGATTGCCGTCATTCTGGCAGCACCGGATTATAAGGCGCGGTTTGCGGATGCGGTCACATTATTAAATTATGGGTTTGCAAATTGTCATCTTTACAAAGATGAAAATCCGGGAGCTGTGCCGGAAACGACGGTGGCAGGCGGCATCCAGGAACAGGTTGCAGGGCGTCTGCGGGGAACCTTTTCTTACCTTTCGATGGGAGGAGAGAATCTGGATGGAATCGAAAAAGAGTGGATGATGGAAGAATCCCGCAAAGCGCCGGTTCGGGAAGGTGATGTGATCGGACATCTGGTCTACCGGCTGGATGGACGGGAATTGGGAAGTGTGGAGATAGAAGCGGCAGAAACGGTGGAGAAAGCGGGACTATGGGACTATTTTAAGAAGGTAATGGGAGTGTTTGCGGCATAAAAATAAAGAGCTGTCATGTTTGAATAGTGATACACGACAGCTTTTTTCATGGCTAGTTATTCATTCTGCAATCCAGCCGCTTTTTCAGAATACGTGGTCGTTACCAGTTTTTCATAAGGAATCCGCTCCTTGAGTTCACCTGCCTCTTCCAGAATATTTTCCAGAAGCTCAAAGCTGTCCCTGTGGAAAATGGTATCATTTTTCCAGGTGTCCTGCGCTTTGTAGCGTTCAACGATGCGGGCGATTGCCGCGCGGTCTGTTTCCGGAAACTGAGGTTGGATTGTCTCGGCGATTTCATCCGCACTGTGGGAGTTGACGTAAGCTAAGCCCTTCTGGATGGCATTCGTGAACGACTGGATAATTTCCGGATGCCTATTTAGATAGCTCTGCTTTGCACAGTAGGCGGTGTAGGGGACATAACCGGAATCGACGCCGAGCGAGGCGACAACGGTACCATTTCCTTCGGTTTCAAGGGTGGTGGCGAAGGGCTCGAACTCGACCGTGTAATCCGCGTCATTACTCGTAAACGCCGCCGCTGTCAGCCCGAAATTGATACTCTGATCGATTGTCAGGTCATTTTTTGGATCGATGCCATTTTTCTTTAAAATATACTCAAAGACCATTTCCGGCATTCCACCCGCGCGCCCGCCAAGCACCTTTTTGCCTTTCAGATCCTGCCAGGAAAAGTCTGGTTCGGCACTTCGTCCAACGAGAAAGTTTCCGGCACGCTGGGTCAGCTGGGCAAAATTGACAGCATAATCGGCGGAACCTTCCTGGTAGACATAGATACTTGCCTCTGAGCCCATGAATCCGATATCGGCATCCCCGGAGATGAGCGAGGTCATAACCTTGTCGGCACCGGCACCGTTTACGAGTGTCAGAGCGATGCCTTCATCCTTAAAATAGCCCAGCTCGATCGCGGCGTACTGTGGCGCATAAAAAATCGAGTGGGCTACCTCATTGAGTGTGACCGGTTCAAGCGCCCCGTCCGCCTCCTTCGCCTGTCCACACCCGGTCAGGGTGGTAAGCAGAGTGAGCACAGCCAGGGCAGCTGCAAATTTAGTTCGTTTCATGGTTGCCTCCTGCGGTTCGTTCATACTATTAAGATATGGGGAATACAGGAAGGTGTGAGTGGTCTGCTGATTTTTCTTTCTGTCTCCAGAGAAGTCCAATACAAAGCCCGACAAGCGACGGCAGAATCCATCCGAGGTTCAAATCAAACAGCGGAAGCGCATGTCTGGCAAATGCGATGACGGGTTCCAGATGTAGGGCAGACTGCATTTCGTCCGGCAGAGCTGCTAAAAAGTCAAAGATGGAAGCTGCCCAGGAACAAATGGTAACGCAGACATAGACTTTTTTGTTATGCTGGAATGCATTTCCAAGCAGCGCGAGGAGAATCAGCGTGATGGCTGGCGGGTAAATCAGCATCAAAACAGGAACCGAGTAAGTGATGATAGCGGACAGTCCTATATTTGACACAATGAGTGAAAAAAGGGTAAAAACGACCGCCCATGCACGGTAGGAAAGGGCATGGGGAAACAGTTTCACAAAGGTTTCCGCACAGCTCGTTACAAGCCCGATGGAGGTCTTGAGGCAGGCGAACGTGATCGCAATGGCGAGGATCCAGGTGCCCATCCGTCCAAGGTAGTAGTCTGCAATCTGGGAGAGGGCGATGCCGCCGTTTTCTGAAAGTTCGAATTGTCCCAGTGACTGTACTCCAATCAGGATGGTAAGCAGATAGATAAATGCCATCAGAAGCCCAGCCAGCATACCGGAATGCAGAACCTCTTTTGCAATGGTTGAATCTTCCCGCACGCCCATCTGGCGGATAACCGAAATGACCACGATCCCGAATGCGAGTCCGGCAATCGCATCCATGGTTTCATAGCCCTGGGAGAGCGCGGAAAAGAAAGCTCCATTCTGATAAGAGGCATCGGGAACTGCCGCTGAAACCTCGATGCTCGGATGAAGCAGGGCAGTCACAATCAGAACGCCTAGAAACAGAAGAAACAGCGGATTGATGATTTTTCCGATCCAGAGCGTGATGCTGCCTGGACGAATGGAAAATACAAACACCAGCGCAAAGAAGATCAGCGAAAACAAAAGCAGCATAGTCTGTTCGGAAAGCTGTGTTCCTAAAAGGGGTCTGACTCCGGCGGTAAAGGAGGTCGTAGCGCACCGCGGAATAGCGAAAAACGGTCCGATTGTCAGGTAGAGCAGACAGGTAAAGAAATAGCTATATCTGTGTCCGACGCGGCGGGACAGATCCTGAAGTCCCTCCGAATGCGTGCTTCCGATCGCGGCAACACCCAGGATCGGAATGCCGACGGCAGTCAGAATAAATCCAATCGCTGCCGGGAGAAACTGGCGTCCGGCAAGCTGACCGAGATGTACCGGAAAAATCAGATTTCCGGCGCCGAAGAACATACCGAATAATGTTCCGGCAACTAAAAGCCGTTGCTTATGGGAAAGGCAGGTCTGTGTCATAGATATTCACTCCTTTTACATGAGAATTGAAAACTTTTTTGTAATCATCATTATAAAGCCTTCCTTGTGGTTTGTGAAAATCTAGTTTATAATAGAAATATGACAAAATGTAATATCATAAAAGGAGGTGCGGCATGGATGCCAAAAAACTGGAAATATTGATGACGGCGGTAGATCTTGGAAGTTTTTCGAAAGCATCCGAGGTAGTTGGCTACACGCAGTCGGGGCTGACCCATCTGGTGGACAGCCTGGAGCGGGAGATTGGATTTCCGTTGATCCGCCGCAGTTACAGCGGCATCGCGCTGACGGAGGCGGGAGAAAACCTGTTGCCGGATATCCGCCAGTTTTTGCAGGCAAATGCCACCCTGGAAAATAAAATTCAGGCGGTGCGGGAACAGCAGGAGGAGTCGATCCGTGTGGCGGCATATGCGAGCATCGCGATGTACTGGATGCCGGAGATTTTATACCGGTTCCGCCGCCTCTGCCCGAAGGTGGACGTTGATCTCCGCATGGTCGATCATGCGCTGGAACCATTTGAATTATTACAGAGCGGAAAGACGGATGTCATTTTTGCGAGCAGACAGAAAGAACCGAAATGCGAGTGGATTCCGCTGTATCATGAACTTTTGTATGCGATTCTGCCAAAGCAGTATCCCTTAAATGGGCGCAAAGAATTTCCGCTGCGTGAATTTGAAGGAAAAGATTTCCTGATGCCTTACGGGCGGTTTGACATCGATGTACACGCCGCATTTGCAAAAGAGGGAGTCAGGGCAAAGGAGCAGTCCGTCTATGTGGATGACGAGACGGTGATCCGCATGGTGGGAAAAGGACTGGGCATTTCAATGATGTCTGAACTGATGATCCGCGGAAATACGGAAGATGTCTACTGCGTTCCGGTTTCCCCGACCTGCATCCGGGAAATAGGAATGGGTATGAAGCCGGGGACGGAGGAGAATGGGAGCATTGCAAAGCTGAGAGAATGTGTGATGCAGTTTGTGAGCACGTTAAACAAAGGCGGAAACGTCTCTTTGAAATAACCGGAATCACAGACCAAACAGTCCCAGCCTTGCCATTTTCCCAGTATAGAGTATATAATTAAATACAGATAAATATATGGAAGGAATACACCGTGAACATAAATAAAAACCTTTTTGACGCTCTCCCAATCGGCTTTTTCAACTGCCTGGCAAGCGGCAGCAGCAACCGCATTTATTCGGACTGTCTTCTGCTCATTTATCATGAGTATGACCGGGAGATCACCTACCGCATTGCCCGCAGCCGCATCCGGGATGCGCTTGCCATCTATCTTCTGGAAAATCACATTGATTATTTGGACGATGAGATGACAACCGACCGGAATTACAACCAGCTTGCCAATTCCGTGATCCGCAAATTCTGCTCGAAAGAGGTCGGATGGCTGGAGGAGGACACGGACGATGCGACGTATGAGAAGCATATCATGATGACGGAGCAGGGCGTCTTTCTGGCAGAATTTCTCCAGAAGATGATGAAGCCGGAGTGGGAAGAATTTTCAAGTTATATTTTCAATATTTATAATATTTTGCAGAATCCCGACCAGTGGGAACCGGATATCTATGTCAATGCACTGCGCTCGGTCTACCGCAACGCGAAACAGCTCTCCGGTGCGCTCAAGCGCCTGGCGACCTTTATCAAAAAAATCATCGAGCGGATGGTGCGCGAGGAAAGCCTGGAAAGTCTGACCGAGAACGTCCTCGAATACTGTGAGGGCGATTTTATCCGCGAGTACGCGCGTCTGACGAAACAGCAGAATATTCATATGTACCGTTCCTTTATCCGGTCAAAGCTGGAAGCGATGCAGAACCGGCAGGAGCTGTTTGAGGGCCTGGTGGCGGGATGCGCGAAGGAAGAAGAACTGGAACACATTGAGGCGGAGAATAAGGTGCTGGATATGATCCAGACGATTCTGCAGTTTTTCTCAGTCGATTACGACCAGATCATGCGGGATATCAAGCATAAAATTAATATCTATTTACAGATTGCGATTGGACGCGCGAGATTTCTTCAAAACCGGGACAGCGATGTGCGCGGGCATGTCGAGCAGACGATCCGCGTGATTGCGGCGGAGATGAACACACTCGGTTGGAAGGAAGAACTGCCGGAGTCGATGAACGGGTTGTTTTTGCTGGAAAATAATGAGTTTATCGATACCGACTCGATCCGCTATCCGCGACGGGAGCAGATGATCCGCGAGGCAACCTATGCGGAGCTGGAAGAAATGACACAGGAGGACATCGATCGTGCGAGGGAGGCACAGGAGAGGGAGGCAGAGAACCCGTATTCGAAGGATAAGATGAAGAATTATCTGGAGGCGCTTTTAGGAGATCGGACGGAGATATCCAGCGAGGAGGTTCCGATGAAGAGCAAGCGGGATCTTTTAAGCGCGCTCTCGGCGGTTGCCTATGGTTCGGAAAATGGGTATGAGATACAGGCGGAGGATGGTTATCTGGAAACGCAGCAGATGCTTCTGCGGCGCTTTAAAATCGAACGCCGGAAGGAGAAATAAAACATGGGATTTGAAGAAATATGGAATGAATATACATCCTCTGAGAAGGACATGTTTCAGAAAAGTGTCAGGCGTCTTCTGAAGCAGACCTTTATCGTGCGCGACCGTGACGAGGACAGCAAAAAAGCGTACTATTTTGTCTCCAAGCGTTCGGAACCATTTTCAGCGTACCTGGGATATATCGGATATGATATTGTAATTGACCGGGAAAATGGCGTGATTATGCTGCAGAACTGCCGGGATCTCGGCGAGAATGGAAAACTGCAGATCAACCATGTGACACTCAAAAAGATGGAGAGTGTGGTTTTATGCTGCCTCTGGACTCTCTATGCGGACCGGGTGCGTTCTGGAAGTCTTTCGAAAAATATTGAGATTTCGGTGACCGATCTGCGCTATGAGATGGAAAAATACGGCATTCGGGATCAGATTGACAAGAGCAGTTTTGCATCGATTCTGACGCTGTTTACCAAATATCAGCTTCTGCAGGTGATTGGAAAGCTCGGCGAGGAGGACTGCCGGATCTGTCTTTATCCGTCGATGCAGTTTGTGCTGGAACCACAGGAGTTTGGCAAATTTGTGGAAAATGTCAACCGGCGGATGCAGGAAAAGTGGAGCCGTGAGGACGAATGGGAAACGGAGCTGACAAAAGAGGAGGAAGACGGCGATGAAGAATCAGACGATCATGAATAGGAAATCGGCGAAAAAACTTTTGATGGTCCAGTGGTCGCGTTTCCAGAATGTCTGTATCGAGCTGGAAGGTTCGACCCTGGTGACCGGTGTCAACGGAAGCGGAAAATCGACGGTGCTTGATGCGATGACCTATCTCCTGACGGGCAACACGCAGTTTAACAA
>PPYF01612750.1_pt1 | contig 22342 bp, 18 predicted proteins | sample 1559871 | NCBI WGS metagenome assembly PPYF01 (sample SAMN08240021, study PRJNA423297) | Human gut metagenome, whole genome shotgun sequencing project.
GTCATTAACCGGGTGCAGGGCACCGGGCCATAAAAGTAGTCGGCATGGGTAGTGCCGGTCGCGGGAATAGATTGCCCGGCCTGCGCCCAGATGGTGGCGTGGCGCGAATGGGTATGCACAATGCCGCCCAGCGTCGGGAAAGCCTGATACAGCAGGCGATGGGTCGGGGTATCCGACGAGGGCTTTTTATTACCCTCTACCACTTCGCCGCTCTCCAGACTGACCACCACCATATCGTCGGCGGTCATCACGCGGTAATCCACGCCGGAGGGTTTGATCACGAACACCCCTTTCTCGCGGTCGACGGCGCTGACGTTGCCCCAGGTTAAGGTCACCAGATTATGCTTTGGCAGAGCCAGGTTAGCTTCCAGCACCTGGCGTTTAAGATCTTCTAACATAGTGTGCTCCGAATAGCAGGCGAGTCGGGTATCCCTCACCCCGACCCTCTCCCGGCGGGAGAGGGAGAAAGGCGGCATGGCGCCCGGTCGGTCCCCTCTCCCCAACGGGGGGAGGGGAAGGGTGAGGGGACGGCCTCTTAGCGTTTTGAACCGTAATACACTTCATTCCAGCGCAGCGCGTCCTTGAAGGACGGCAGACGGGTATCGTTGTCGATGACGGTCAGCTCGATATCATGCAGCTCGGCGAACTGGCGCATATCGTCGAGGTTCAGCGCATGGCTGAAGACGGTATGGTGCGCGCCGCCGGCGATGATCCAGGCTTCCGACGCGGTACGCAGATCCGGCTGCGCTTTCCACAGGGCGTTGGCCACCGGCAGCTTCGGCAGATCGTGCGGCGTTGGGACGGTTTCGATGGTATTGACCAGCAGACGGAAGCGGTCTCCCAGGTCGATCAGGCTGGCGACGATCGCCGGGCCGGTTTGAGTATTGAAGATCAGGCGCGCTGGATCCGCTTTGCCGCCGATGCCCAGCGGCTGAACGTCGAGGATCGGTTTCTCGGCGGTGGCGATCGTCGGGCACACTTCCAGCATGTGCGAGCCGAGCACCAGATCGTTACCATTGTCGAAGTGGTAGGTGTAATCCTCCATAAAGGAGGTGCCGCCCTGCAGACCAGTTGACATCACCTTCATGATGCGAAGCAGAGCGGCGGTTTTCCAGTCGCCCTCGCCGGCAAAGCCGTAGCCCTGCTGCATCAGGCGCTGTACGGCGAGACCCGGGAGCTGTTTCAGGCCGTGGAGATCTTCAAAGGTGGTGGTAAAGGCGTGGAAACCGCCCTGTTCGAGGAAGCGTTTCATCCCCAGCTCAATGCGCGCGGCGTCCAGCACGTTCTGGCGCTTCTCGCCGTGAACCTGCGCTGCCGGGGTCAGACGGTAGCTGCTCTCATATTCATCGACCAGGGCGCTGATATCGCCGTCGCTGATGCTGTTCACCACCTGCACCAGATCGCCGACCGCCCAGGTGTTCACCGAGAAGCCAAACTTAATCTGCGCCGCGACTTTATCGCCGTCGGTCACCGCCACTTCGCGCATGTTATCGCCGAAACGGCACACTTTCAGATGACGGGTATCCTGTTTGGAGACCGCCTGACGCATCCAGCCGCCGATACGCTGGTGGGCCTCTTTATCCTGCCAGTGGCCGGTGACCACGCTGTGCTGTTGGCGCATACATGTTCGGCATGCTTCGTCACCTGGCGCAGGGCTTCCGGGCCGTACAGATGTTGGCTGCCAATAACGAACCATACTTCATAGTTATCAAAAATCGTCATTTTCGTATCCTTAATGGGTGAGCGCTGCCTGAGATTGCGGGGCTTTTTCCGCCTTTGCAGCCGAAGGGAGATAGTGTTGTTCCGCGCTGACCGACCACTGCTGGTAGCGCTGATAGAGTTGTTCGAAACGCTGTGCCTGCGCCGGACGCGGCTGCAGGGTAGTTTCCACCTGGCTTGCCATCCGCTGTTGGGCGGCTGGAATATCCTCATAGACGCCGGCGGCGACGGCGGCGAAGATAGCCGCCCCCAGCGCGCAGCACTGATCGGAGGCGACAATCTGCAGCGGACGGTTCAGCACGTCGCAGCAGGCCTGCATGATGACCTGGTTTTTCCGCGCGATACCGCCAAGCGCCATGACGTTGTTAACCGGGATCCCCTGCTCGGTGAAGCACTCCATAATGGCGCGAGCGCCGAAGGCGGTGGCGGCGATCAGACCGCCGAACAGCGCCGGCGCGTCGGTGGCCAGGTTAAGGTCGGTGATCACCCCTTTCAGGCGCTGGTTGGCATTCGGCGTGCGGCGGCCGTTGAACCAGTCGAGCACCACCGGCAGATGCTCCAGCGATGGATTGTTGGCCCAGGCTTCGGTGAGCGCCGGCAGTAACTGTTTTTGGCTGGCTTTGATTTGCTCGCGCAACGCCGGCTGCTGCTGAGCCAGCTGCTCCAGCGGCCAGCCGAGAATGCGGCCAAACCAGGCGTAAATATCGCCGAAGGCGGACTGGCCTGCCTCCATGCCGATAAAGTGTGGAACCACGCTGCCGTCGACCTGGCCGCAGATGCCTTTGACCGTGCGCTCGCCGACGCTCTCTTTATCGGCGATCAGAATGTCGCAGGTGGAGGTGCCGATGACTTTCACCAGCGCGTTAGGCTGCGCGCCGGCGCCAACGGCGCCCATGTGGCAGTCAAAGGCGCCGCCGGAGATGGCCACACTCTGCGGCAGACCCAGGCGCTGGGCCCACTCTGCGCTCAGCGTGCCGACCGGCACATCGGCCGTCCAGGTATCGGTGAACAGCGGCCAGGCCAGATGCTGGTTGATGATGGGATCAAGCTCATCGAAGAAGCTGGCCGGCGGCAGACCGCCCCAGCTCTCATGCCACAGCGATTTATGTCCGGCGCTGCAGCGGCCGCGGCGCAGATCCTGCGGACGCGTAGTACCGGAGAGCAGGGCGGGCACCCAGTCGCAAAGCTCTACCCACGAGGCGGCTGCCTGGGCGACCGCTGTTCGGCGCTCAGCGAAGCGAGCACGCTTTTCAGCGCCGCTTCCATGGACTCGATGTAATCTCGCGGGTGATGGCGGAAGCGGTTGTTAGCGCCATCGCAATACTGTCCTTCCCGCCAGCGCGGATACCACTCCACGCTGGTCGCCAGCTCTGCGCCGGACGCGCATTCCACCGCCAGAGCGCGGACTGAGTCACTACCAAAGTCGAGGCCAATCGCAATTGCCATCTTGTTACTCCATGCAGAAATCATTCATGCAGCAACAGTAGATATCCCCGGCAAAATCCGTCAGGCCGGATTCGCTAATCTTATGGATTATTTTGCTGTTACCTTGCAAAGTGTGACGCCGTGCAAATATTCGATGTGGACTTTTCTGCCGTATTTATAGACACTTTTGTTACCCGGCATATCACGGTGGAATGCACGCTGCTGGCGCTTTTTTCGCTTGCTGTGCGGGTTTTTCGCCAAATTCCCACCGCCGTCGCAGTCGCGACAGGGCCGAGAGCGATAAAATGATGAATATGGACAATTGGTGCCACTGATACCTTCGGGGAGAACCACGCGTATGGCCGAAACGCAAAACGATCCGCTGCTGCCGGGCTACTCTTTTAACGCTCATCTGGTCACCGGCCTGACGCCGATTGAGGCGCAGGGATACCTGGATTTCTTTATCGACCGCCCGCTGGGTATGAAAGGCTATATTCTCAATCTGACGATCCGCGGCGAGGGGGTGATCAACAACCACGGCGAACAGTTTGTCTGCCGGCCGGGCGATATGCTGCTGTTCCCGCCCGGGGAAATTCATCACTATGGCCGCCATCCCGACGCCAGCGAGTGGTATCACCAGTGGGTCTACTTCCGCCCGCGCGCCTACTGGCACGAGTGGCTCAACTGGCCAACGATTTTTGCCCAGACCGGCTTTTTCCGTCCGGATGAACAGTGGCAGGCGCGCTTTGGCGAGCTGTTCGGCCAGATCGTCGATGCCGGGCAGGGGGCGGGGCGCTATTCCGAACTGCTGGCGATAAACCTGCTGGAACAGCTGCTGCTGCGGCGCATGGAGGCGATCAACGAATCGCTGCATCCGCCGCTGGACAACCGGGTGCGCGACGCCTGCCAGTACATCAGCGACCATCTGGCGGACAGCCATTTTGATATCGCCAGCGTCGCCCAGCACGTCTGCCTGTCGCCCTCGCGTCTGTCGCACCTGTTCCGCCAGCAGCTGGGGGTCAGCGTCCTCGGCTGGCGGGAGGATCAGCGCATCAGCCAGGCCAAACTGTTGCTCAGCACCACGCGGATGCCGATCGCCACCGTTGGGCGCAACGTCGGCTTCGAAGATCAGCTCTATTTTTCCCGCGTGTTTAAAAAATGCACCGGGGCCAGCCCGAGCGAATTCCGCGCGGGTTGTGAATAAAAAGTAAAGAAAGTGAAATGATGACCCGCTTAAATGTCACAGCCAGTAAACTATTAAGACAATTGATGGCTTGACGACGGCGCGATGGCTTCGGAGAATCCGGGCTTCGTTTTTTAACCGGGTACATTATGCAAGCATTGCTCGAACACTTTATTACCCAATCCACGGTCTACTCATTGTTAGCCGTGATGCTGGTGGCCTTTCTCGAGTCGCTGGCGCTGGTGGGGCTTATCTTACCCGGCACGGTGATGATGGCTGGCCTTGGGGCGCTCATCGGCGGCGGCGAAGTTAACTTCTGGCAGGCGTGGCTGGCGGGGATTGTCGGCTGCCTGCTGGGCGACTGGATCTCATTCTGGCTCGGCTGGCGCTTTAAGAAGCCGTTGCACCGCTGGTCGTTTATGAAGAAAAACCGCGCCCTGCTGGAGAAAACCGAGCATGCGCTGCATCAGCACAGCATGATCACCATTCTGATTGGCCGCTTTGTCGGACCGACGCGTCCGCTGGTGCCAATGGTCGCCGGGATGCTCGACCTGCCGGTGGCCAAGTTCGTGCTACCGAATATTATCGGCTGCCTGCTCTGGCCGCCGCTCTATTTCCTTCCGGGCATCCTCGCCGGGGCGGCGATTGATATTCCGGCTGATGAAAACAGCGCCAGCTTTAAATGGCTGCTATTGGGGGCGGCGCTGCTGGCCTGGCTGGCGGGATGGCTGTGCTGGCGGCTGTGGCGGAGCGCGAAAACCTCAGGCGATCGGCTGACCCGCTGGCTGCCGCGCGGCCGACTGCTGTGGCTGTCGCCGCTGATGGTCGCGCTGGCGGCTACAGCGTTAACATTTGTCTTCCGCCATCCGCTGATGCCGGTCTATCTGGCGATCCTGCACAAAGTCATCGCGCGCTGATCCCCATCAAATGCGAGGCGCTGCTGTGGCCGCTTAACAGCTCGGCGGTGGCGCCATCCCAGACAATGCGCCCTTCGGCGACCACCATCGAGCGCGGCGCGATGCGCGCGGCGTCCTCTACGCTGTGGGAGACCATCAGCAGGGTGAGCTGCTGCTGCTCGCAGACATCGGCGACCAGGGACAGCATCTCCTGGCGCAGCGCCGGATCGAGCGCCGAGAAGGGTTCATCCAGCAGCAGCACCGGCTGCTGGCGCACCAGACAGCGGGCCAGCGCCGCGCGCTGCCGCTGACCGCCGGAGAGCTCGCCGGGCAGACGTTCCAGCAGCGCATCAATTCCCATCTGTCCAGCTATCGCCGTGACCTGCGCCTGCTGCTCGCGGTTCAGTTTAAGGCCTGGGTGGATGCCGAGGCTGATATTTTGTCGAATGGTCAGATGGTTAAACAGGTTATTCTCCTGAAACAACATCGAGACCGGACGCTGCGCCGGCGGCGTCGCGTTATGCGCCTCGCCGTTAATCAGCAGGCTGCCGCTGGCGGGCGGCAGAAACCCGGCGATCAGATTCAGCAGGGTGCTCTTTCCGGCGCCGCTGGGGCCGAGCACCGCGATGCGCTCCCCGCGCGCGACGTCGAGGGTGAAGCGCATCGGCAGATGCTGGTATAGCCAGGTCACATCATTGAGTTTTAGCATCACGCCCCGGAAGTTTTTCAATCAGCGTAAACAACAAGAAACAGAGCAGCAGCAGGAGCAGGGCGGTGACGGCCCCGTCCTGGCTGCGGTAGGCGCCTATCTGCTGGTACAGATAGAAAGGCAGGGTGCGGAACGCCTCGTTGCCGAACAGCGCCACCACGCCGAAATCGCCAATCGACAGTACGCAGGCGAAGGCGAGCGCCTGGGCCAGCGGGCGCCGGAGAGCGCGAAGCTCGACCACCCGCAGCCGGGCAAAGCCTTCAATACCCAGCGACTGGCACAGCATGCTGTAGCGGGCGGCAATGTCGCGCATCGGGTTTTCCAGTACTTTCAGCGCATAGGGGATCGCCATCAGGGCATTAGTGAAGATGACGATGCCGTCGGCGGACTCCGGCAGGCCGATAGTGTTATTGAGCAGCAGGAAGAAGCCGGTCGCCAGCACAATTCCCGGCATCGCAAGGATCAGCATGCCGCTCAGCTCCATTGCCTGCCCGGCCAACGGCCGCTGGCGAGGCATCTGGATCAGCGCCAGCATTGCCGCTCGCGCCGGATCGTAGTCAAAGCTCAGCGCCTGGTAGATAGCCAACTCGATCGTGGTGGCTTTCGGGCCGCCGCCCAGCGAGAGCACGGTGGCGAAGCTGGCGAAGCAGAGCATAAAAATCAGCGCGGCGACGGCGGGAATGTGCCGGCGCAGCCACGGCCATTCGACGAGGCGGAAGAAGGCATAGCCGCGCATGCCAAGCTGGGCGGCAATTTGCCGCTGCTCGCCGGGAATGTTCTCCAGCGCCTGCAGCAGCAGGCGGGTCGCCATCGGCATATTGAAAAAGACGTGCGCCAGCAGGATGCCCTGCAGACCGTAGGGCGAGAACTCCCATTGCCAGCCGAGCGCGTGAAATAGTGAGGCCAGCCAGCCCTGGCGGCCATAGACGCTGAGGATACCGAACACCGCCACCAGCACCGGCAGGATCAGGGTCATCGCGCACAGGCGCAGCAGCAGCGTACGGCCCGGGAAGCGACGCCGATAAAGCGCGCGGGCGAGAAAGATGGCTGGTCCCACCGAGATCAGCGCTGACAGCGACGCCTGCCAGAAGGAGAAGCGGACCACATGCCACAGGTAGCTATCGCTGAAGACCGATTGCCAGCCCGCGCCGGGGGCGCTAAACCACAGCGCCAGAAACGCCGCCAGCGCGACAGCGCACAGCAGCGTAGCGGCGAACAGGCCCGGCATCAGCCCGCGAAGGTTTAGCGGCTGACGGCGCGTTGCCATGCGCTAATCCAGGTTTGACGCTCGCTGGCGACCTGCTGCGGGGTAAAGGACAGGGTGGTCTGCGGCTTCACCAGGGTATCAAACCCGGCCGGCAGGGTGACCTTGGTTACCGGATACATCCAGTTGCCGGTAGGGATGGCGTTCTGGAAGCCAGGAGATACCATAAATTTGAGGAATTTTTCCGCCAGTTCCGGCTGCTTGCTGGCGGCGGTACGCGCGGCAACTTCGACCTGCAGATAGTGGCCCTCGGCGAAGTTCGCCGCCGCATAGTTGTCTTTCTTCTCTTCAATCATGTGGTAGGCCGGCGAGGTGGTATAGCTCAACACCAGGTCGCTTTCCCCTTTCAGGAACAGGCCATAGGCTTCGCTCCAGCCTTTGGTGACGGTAACGGTTTTCGCGGCCAGCTTCTGCCAGGCCTCGGGCGCTTGATCGCCATAGACCTTTTGCATCCACAGCAGCAGGCCCAGTCCCGGGGTGCTGGTACGCGGATCTTCATAGATGACCCGCCATTTTTGCGGCCCCTCGACCAGCTCTTTCAGGCTCTTCGGTGGATTAGCCAGTTTGTTTTTGTCATAGACGAAGGCGAAATAGCCGTAGTCGTAGGGAACAAAGGTGTCATTATCCCAGCCGCCCGGCACGCTGACCGCGCTGGCGGGGACGTTGCTTTTGGCAAACAGCTTACTCTGCGCCGCGGCTTCCAGCAGGTTGTTATCAAGGCCAAGCACGACGTCGGCCTTGCTGTTTTTGCCTTCCATGCGCAGGCGATTCAGTAGCGAAACGCCATCTTCCAGCGCGACGAACTTCAGCTCGCAGCCGCACTCCGCTTCAAAGGCTTTTTTGACCGCCGGGCCGGGGCCCCAGTCGGCAGAGAAGGAGTCATAGGTATAGACGGTAAGAACAGGCTTAGCCAAAGCGGGCATGGCGACAAGCGCCAGCAGCGGGAGTAATTTTTTCAACACTTTGCACCTCAGAAAAAAGGGGTGGCAAAGGATTTTGAGTGAGCCTCAAATCCCTTCGCCGGCGTTATCCGGATCAGGTTCGACGGGTATTTTCTCAGCCCATACGCTTCATCCTTCAAGCCGCATCTGCGTTAGCTTCGCGCGTTCACCCCAGTCACATAGTTATCTATGCTCCAGGGGATTCACCCGCTTGCTGCCTTGATGCAACTTGAATGATATTGCGTATGTTTATTAGCACCCCGTTGAGAACGGCCTTAGTGTAATGATTTTGTCAGATGACGGAAAGCGCTTACGGCTCCGGCGGCGCAAACCATGCGGATTTAAAATCGAACCAGCCGAGGGTATTCATCCTCACGCCGCGCATACTGCGCTGACCCTGAATCATCAGCCAGTGGTGGATCAGCGGCACGATATGTTGCCCGGCCAGCAGCCGCTGGCTCCAGGTGGCCGGATTAAACTCTCCTGCTCGCCAGCGGCAGGCGTCTGCCTGCCAGTCAATGGGAATGCAGCGCTGAATCAGCGGGACTTCGTACAGATAGGCGAAGAGCGAAAATTCGATCGGTAAGGTGAAGTTCACGCTGTTGAGCCAGATATCGCTGACCACCTCGCCGCGATGCCAGGCATCGTACTCCAGCTCCTGGATCTCCAGCTTTACCTGATGCGCCGCCAGCAGGTCGCGCATGATCCCGCCGATCACCCGATGTTCGACGTGATCGCGGTAGTAGGTAAGGGTGACTGTCTCCAACCCCGCCGGCTTCTCGCAGGCGTGGTTGCTGGCGTGATGCCAGCGCGGCAGCAGGCCGTAGGCGGGAAACCAGTTGCCCTGGTAGTGTTCGCCCGCATGGTAGAGCAGGTTGGCGGGCTGAAACAGATAACTTAGCCAGCGGCGCACCGCGTCGTTGGCCCCCAGCGGGCTTCGCGAGTCGAACAGCAGGTAATAGCAGCCCTCTTCCAGGCGACTCTCTACCGCTTTTTCGCTTTCGGTATTGCCCTGCAGCGTCAGGCCGCCGTTGGGCTCTTCGCTAATCTCCGGCAGCACCCAGACGTTCACCTCATCGATCAGCGCCCGGTAGCCAAAATAGTCCTCAAAGGCATGGATCTTGAGCTGATTCTGGTTGTTACGCACCACGGCATAGGGGCCGGTGCCGACCGGCATGGAGGAAAAGTGGTTCATGGTCTGCCACTCCTGAGGCAGCACCATCGCCGGCACCTGCCCCAGCAGCCAGGGCAGCCAGCGGTCGGGCTGGCGCAGATGAATATCCAGGGTCCAGGCGGTGGGCGATTCGATGCGTTCGATATGTGAATAGAGCGGCAGGGCATTGCTGCGCTGCAGAGAGGCGATCACATCGGCCATCTCCAGCTCACGGCCATGGTGAAAATGGATGCCCGGGCGGAGGAAAAAGCGCCAGTGGGTGGGCGACAACTGCTGCCAGTGGTGGGCAATATCGGCTTCCAGTTCCCCATTTTCCTCATTTACCCGCGTCAGGGCGCTGAAAATCTGCCGGGCAATATGCGTTTCCGAACGCCGCAGCGCGCTACCGGGCAGCAAATTCTTCATTGGTCGGTAGTAGAGCACGCGCAGGATGTGCCGCCCCTGGCGGAAGCTGCGGCCGAGATGCGAGACCAGCATCTGGCGGACGGCAGCCTTATCGCCGACCAACTGCACCAGCTGATCGATGCGATCCTGCTCAAGGAGATCTTCGGCACGTTGCTGCTGCAGGGCGAGGCCGGTATAGAGAAAGGTTAGCCGCGAACGCTTGCCGCGGCCTGCCTCCGCTTCCCAGGTCAGCCAGCCGCGGGACTCCATCATATTGAGCAGGGTGCGCATATGGCGGCGCGAGCAGCTCAGCATTTCCGCCAGCTCGTTAAGGGTGGTCTCCTGCGACTTGCCGTCGCAGCACTGCCATAGGCGAATGAACTGTTGTTGCAGACGGCCGGAAGACATAAAAGGGGAACTCCTGCGCAAAACTCAGCAATTTATTACTTCCTATATTAAGCCAATAATGAATCCCGATGAAGCGAGGAGGTGAATATGATGAGGTCTACCGCAAAATCGTTCTACCAACGCTACTTTTCTGCGACGCAGGAAGCGTCCTGGCTGGCCCGCCTGATGGCAGGACGACAGCAGGAAATTCTGGGGGAACTGATGCAGTGGGGAGTGACGTCAACGACCTCTGATCATTGACTTGCAGACATCATGTGTGACTGAGTATTGGTGTTATACTCGTCGTTTTTCAAACTGCAGGTGCGCTGTCGATGCTTCCTGGGCCGTATGTTCGGGCTGCGTGATTCGCCTCTACGGGACTCACCTTTTCAGGGCCAGCGCGAGCGCGGCGCAAAATGGTTAACAGTTTTGTCCTGCAGCATGAAATCCATAGAGTATAGAATCACCCGCCAGCAGAAAGCCTCTGCTGGCTTTTTTCGTTTTCTTCGCGTGTGTTAAGGACATTCCATGCTGTGGTTGATGACGATGGGACGACGGCTTAACGGCGTCTATGCCGCCTTTATGCTGGTTGCTTTTATGATGGGCGTGGCGGGCGCGTTGCAGGCGCCGACGTTGAGTTTGTTTCTCAGCCGCGAAGTGGGGGCGCAACCGTTCTGGGTGGGCCTGTTCTATACCGTAAACGCCATCGCCGGGATCCTGGTTAGCCTGTGGCTGGCCAAGCGCTCCGATAGCCGCGGCGACCGGCGGCGGTTGATTATGTTCTGCTGTCTGATGGCGGTGGGTAATGCGCTGCTGTTTGCCTTCAACCGCCACTATCTGACGCTGATCACCTGCGGCGTGATGCTGGCATCCATTGCCAACGCCGCCATGCCGCAGCTCTTCGCGCTGGCGCGGGAGTACGCCGACAGCTCGGCGCGGGAAGTGGTGATGTTCAGCTCGGTCATGCGCGCCCAGCTGTCGCTGGCTTGGGTGATTGGCCCGCCGCTGGCCTTTATGCTGGCGCTCAACTATGGCTTCACCACCATGTTCTCCATTGCGGCGGGCATTTTTGTCATTAGCCTCGCTCTGATTGCCATCAAACTGCCTTCGGTTCCGCGTGTGGAACAGCCCTCGGAGGAGGCGGCGGCGCTAGCGCAGGCCGGCGGCTGGCAGGACAAGAACGTGCGTATGCTGTTTATCGCCTCCACCCTGATGTGGACCTGCAACACCATGTACATCATTGATATGCCGCTGTGGATCAGCAGCGATCTCGGGCTTCCCGACAGCCTGGCCGGGATCCTGATGGGCACTGCCGCCGGGCTGGAGATACCGGCGATGATCCTCGCCGGCTACTACGTAAAGCGCTTTGGCAAACGTAAAATGATGGTGGCGGCGGTGGCCGCCGGCGTGCTGTTTTATGCCGGACTGATCCTGTTTCATGGTCGCACGGCGCTGCTGGCTCTGCAGCTGTTCAATGCCATCTTTATCGGCATTATCGCCGGGATAGGCATGCTGTGGTTCCAGGATTTAATGCCGGGACGGGCGGGAGCGGCGACCACCCTGTTCACCAACAGTATTTCCACCGGCGTGATCCTTGCCGGCGTGATGCAGGGGGCGCTGTCCCAGAGCTATGGTCACGCCAGCGTCTACTGGACGATCGCGGCCATTTCGCTGGTGACGCTGTTTTTGACCAGCAAGGTGAAGGATATCTGACTACTCGCCCCGGCATCGCCGGGGCGACCAGGCCTACTTGAGTTCGATACGCTTAATGTCGCCAATGATAAAAATGTAGGCAATCACCCCAATCAGCGCCGTCAGGCCGACGTAGATCAGCGCGTAAAAGAAATTACCCGTGGCGGAAATAATCACACCAATTATCAGTGGTGCGATAATCGAGGCCATATTGGCACAGAAATTAAATATGCCGCCGGTGAGGCCTGCCATATTTTCCGGGGCAATATCCGAAATTAAGGTCCAGCCCAGACCGACCATCCCCTGGCCAAAAAAAGCCACCGACATGATAATAATTACGGTGCTATTGGCGCTTACCCAATTCGCCGCGATAATACAGCTGGACAGCAATAAACCGGAAATTATTGGTAACTTTCGACTGATGTTGACGGAGCCGGTTCGCTTCAACAACCGGTCGGAGATCCAGCCGCCGAAGAGGATGCCAATCGCGGCGGCAAGGAAGGGCCAGGTGGCGAAGAAGCCGACGTGCAGCCATGGAAGATGGCGCTCGTTGGCGAGGTAGCTGGGAAACCACGTCAGGAAAAAGACCAGTGTGGTGTTGCCGGCGAACTGACCCAGGCTGGCGCCGAGGATCTGGCGACAGCCCAGCAGGCGTCTGGCGTCACGCCAGTTAAATGGAACGTTCTGGATTTTATTGTTAATGCCGTTTGCGCCGATATACTCCAGCTCCGCTTGATTAGCCGTGCGCGATTCATGCGGTTCATGATAAAAACGCCACCACACTAAAGTAAATAAAATACCTAATCCGCCGGTGAGGAAAAAAAGCGTTCTCCAGCCATGATGTTCGAGAATTAAAAATAACAGCGGCGAGAAAGCGGCCAGCCCTATATATTCACCAACTGTATACGTTGCCGTTGCCCGCGCGCGCTCATGCTGAGGGAACCAGGTGCTGACGATGCGGCTGTTGGCCGGAAAGCAGGGCGCTTCGCTGACGCCGAGTCCCAGGCGCAGAAGCAGCAGGGATTTTAGGCCGAGGGTGAAACTTTGCAGCAGGGTAAACAGCGACCAGAAGAAAATTGACAGGGCATAGGTCAGTTTGTTGCCAAAGCGGTCTAAAAACATCCCGCCGGGGATCTGCGCCAGCGCATAAGTCCAGGCGAAGGCGGAGAAGATGATGCCCATCATCGCCGGATCGATATGGATTTCTTTGCTTAACTGTGGCGCTACAATACCCAGGATGGTACGGTCGAGATAATTGATCATCGTTCCGACGGAGAGTAGCAGCAGAATAACTATCCGTACGCGGCTTCTTTTTTTCGCCCCCGATGTGGAAGTGAGGACTTCCTGAGAGTTTGACATACTCATAGCGAGTTCCTTTAAAGTTTAAAATATTTTTGCATATATTCTAATATGCAAAAATATCTCAAGGAGCTATAGGTAGTATCTATGAATGGCAATGCCTTGTGGCACATTCATGCCCTTCGTCAAATAATATTTGATGTAACGCCGATATTTACCCGTTCATGCGCATTATTGGTGGCTTGCATGGTATATTAGCGTCAGTGCATTTATTCTTATATTATACGGGTAAAAATAATGAACCTAAAGCAACTTTATTATTTTAAACGTCTGTCTGAAACTGAGCATTACACCGAAGCCGCCTCCAGTCTGTGCATCACCCAGCCCTCGCTAAGCCACGCGATATCGGAGCTGGAGAAGGAGTTAGGGGTCGCGCTATTCGCCAGACAGGGGCGGAACGTAAAAATTACCCAAAACGGCAAGCGTTTTTTGCCGTATGTTGAAGATGCGCTGGCCTCGCTGGAGAACGGACGCATGATATTGCAAAAAAATGGCGCTGAGAATAAAGAGAATATTCGCATCGCCTTTATTTACACGATGGGGGAGTATGTTGTTCCACAGTTAATTAATAAATATTCTCTTTCACCTGAATGTCACAATGTGACTTTTTCTTTTACTCAAGGGACATCGCTGACGCTGTTGCAGGAGCTGAAGGCCGGAAAAGTCGATCTGGCGATCTGCTCTTATATTGCCGATGAACCCGATATCGATTTTATTCCGGTGATCCAGCAGGAACTGGTGGTGGTCACGGCAAAGGATCATCCGCTGGCCCGGCTATATGAACATGAAGTCGATCTGGTGGAGACGATTCATTATCCGTATATCTATTTTTCAGAAAATAGCGGCTTACGTCCGTTTATCGATAATGTATTTATGCAGCAAAAGCTGGTGCCGGAGATCGCCTGCTATGTGGATGAGGATACGGCGATGGCCGGGCTGGTGAGTATTGACTACGGGATCGCGATTATGCCGCGCATCACCGCGCTCTCCTATTACAACGTCCATATCCTGAAGATTAAAAACACCATCCCCCCCCGCTATATCTATCTGGCGACCATGAAAGACAAGGGGCTCTCTCCGGCGCTGGAGTCATTTAAAAATGTGGTTATCCACGACAGCCAGAAGATCTGTTAACGGATGGCCCGGATGTGACCTCCGGGCCATCCGGATATCAGGAGAGAATATCCATCACTTCACGCAGCTTAGCGATGGCGATCTGCCCCGGCGCGGAGGCCTGACCAACGGTACCGAAGGTCATCGCCGAACCGAACAAGCGCCCGGTGACCCGGCTAACGCCACCGGATTTGCCCATCGACATGGTGATCAGCGGACGCGTCGCATACTTCTCTTTCATGGTCAGCGTGGCGGCGAGCAAGGTGAGTACGTCCTGCGGCGACTGGGAAGCGCTTTCAGCGCGCCACGGATTTCCGCCAGCGCGGCCATCACCTGGGCCATCTCTCTGACCTGGGCAAAGTGGTCAACGCGCCATTCGATAATATCAGCGCCGGCATCGACCAGGCCGTGGGCGTTACCCAGTATCTCATCCAGGGTTTTACCGATCAGCGGTACACAAATGAGGGTTTCCCCTTCCTGAAAGGTGATGTTCTTTACGGTTACTGCATTTGTCATGTAGGTATCCATTATTTTTCGCGTTGTACTTCAGGCGGTGACTGCGGTGCGTGACACTTTTTGCGCCGCCCGAGCCTGCAGTTGACGATAGCCGATGTACAGGGCGATCACAAAGCCGATAACGGCGATCAGAAAATCAAACCACATAATGCTGGCAATACTGATCTGCGAAAGCTTTGCGGTGATCAACGGGATCGTGAAGCTGGCGATACTGCCGGCGGTGTAGAAGATGCCGGTTGCTTTGCCTTTTCCGTTCGGGAAGCTCATCGCCATGATTGTCGCACCCAGCTGCAGCACTCCGCCAGCGGCGGCAAAGCCGATGACAAAAGCAAAGCCGGTCACCATCATCGGCGTCGGGAACAGGCACACCAACAGCAGCGAAATCATCGACAGGCCAGTATAAATAATCATCGCAATGGCCGAGCTAAACACCTCTTTGACGAAGGCGGCAGTTACAAAGACGCAGACCAGCGAGCCGACGGTATAGATGCTAAGCAGTTTAATCGCCGAGGCATAGGGCAGGCCGACGACGAACTGGCCGTACTGCGCCAGCCATTGGCTGACCAGATAGAAGGTCGCCATGCCGATATAACCGTACAGGGTGAAGATCACCATATCCAGCTTATTAGCCTGTGGCCGGACGGCTGTTTCCGCCTGTGCCGTAGGGGCTTCCTCTTTTTTCGCCGCCTGGCTGTCAGGGAACGGCATTTTAAGCAGATAAATCCCGCTCAGTACAAAGAGCGCTGCCGCAATCACGAACGACCAGCCGAACCACAGATTTGCCCATATCAGGAAGCTGATAATGAACGGCAACAGGAACTGCCCTGCAGAGACGAAGGCTTTGATCAGCACGTTGGCCCGGCTGGCAGAGTGCGGGAAAGATTCCATCAGCGCCGGATAGGTACCGGAGTCGAGGAAGCTGTTCGCCAGGCCCGCCATAATGCCGAACACGTAAGCCAGATAGATATTTTTGGTCAGCAGGATGCCGACGAAAAAGATCAGGTAGCTAAGGATCCCAAGATAGATAAAGGGCTTGCGACCGAAGCGATCCGAGAGAAATCCGGTCACGATGGTCGCTAACTTACCAATACCTAACGAAGATATAACGATCGATACGCCGGCTTTGTCTGTTCCCCACTGTTCCTGAAGATGGGCCATGTTGAGGGTGATTAACAGCACCCCCATACCGTGGATCAGGTAGTTGAGATACAGCCCTGCCGCAGTAGGGATGTATTTATTTTTCATCATTCGCCTCTTAGAACAGAATGCTCTTGATGTAATCAACCGGCATCTGTTTGCCCGTCCAGATTTCGAACGCGCGCGCGCCTTGCCACAGCATCATCCCCAGGCCGTTCAGCGTGCGGCAGCCTTTTTTCTCGGCCACTTCCAGCAGGTGGGTTTTGCGCGGGTTGTAGACGACGTCGGAGACGATCAGGTCCGGACGCAGGAAGCTGTCGTCAGGTAGCAGCATCTGGCCTTCGAACGGCTTCATGCCGACCCCGGTGGCATTGGTCAGGATCACGCTGCTGTCAATTTCGGCGCGCAGTTTGTCATGATCGTCGAGATCGAACAGATGGATCTCGCAGTCGGTGTTGTGGCGGATCTTGGCCACGGTTTCTTCTGCGTTGGCGAAAAATTTATCGCGGCGGTTGAAGATGGAGATCGCCTTCACGCCATCCAGTGCTGCCTGGACGCAGAGCGCCGTTGCCGCGCCGCCGGCGCCGAGTACGGTCATCTTCTTGCCGATGATATCGATACCGGCTTCGCTAAGGGCGCGCATGTAGCCGGTGCCATCGGTGATATGTCCGGTCAGTACGCCGTCGTCGTTGACCACGGTATTGACCGCCCCGACCAGCTGTGCCGCCGGCGACAGTTTATCGAGATACTGGCAAATCTCGGTTTTGTTCGGCATAGAGACGTTAAAGCCGCGCAGCTTCATCGCCCGGAAGCCCTGCACCACGTCTTTTAGCTCCTGGTTACCGACTTCAAAAGCGAGATAGACGTAGTCCAGCCCGAGATGGGCGAAAGCCTCGTTGTGCATGGTGGGCGACATGCTGTGACGAATCGGGGTGGCGATCAGGCCAATCAGCTCAGTGTGTCCAGTAATACGTTCTGCCATGACAAAAATCCTCAATAAGTTAGAAAGGGAATTCGTTGTGCTTCGCGGCTGCCCAGCGCACCCATGTCTTCCAGTGCATCCAGTACGTTGCGGCCTTCGCGGACGCCATCGATAATGCGTCGCGCCATCACGCTGTCGCCGATGTTCATGATTTTGACGTTATTGGCATTGGCCCAGCGCTCGATCTCGTCGAGACCCGTCCGGTTGGCGCGCATCCCCAGACAGACAAAGCCGTAGTCGAAGGGAATATCGAAGGTTTGCTGTGTATTTTTCACCTGGAAATGGTCGGCAGCGACCGCCATCAGTTGGGTATTCATGTGCTGTTCGACCTGGTGCTCGTCGAGCATGGTCAACATGGCATTTTTGGTAATGATGTCGAGATCGCGGCCGGCGGCGTCCTGCATCTCGATTAGCACCGCCTGTGCGCCGCGAGCGGTAAAGTATTCGATAACGTCAAGGCCAACGGCGCCGGCGCCGACTACGGCGATGCGTTTGCCCTTGATATCGGTAAATTTCGCCAGATTGTCGATCATGCCGGTAATGGAAAAGATCTTGCCGTTCTCGACGTCAATGTTTTCCCGCAAGCCTTCAATGGGTGGCAGCAGCGGCGTTGAGCCGGTGGCGTTGACAATCAGATGCGGACGCAGGGCGGAAACTGAAGCCACGTCGGCCCGCTTGCCGATCTGCAGCATCAGGTTGTCCAGCGAGGCGATACGATTTTTCATAAACTGCGGGAAATCAGCGATGCGTTTTTTCTCCGGCAGGCGGGAGATTTCGCTGGCGAGGCCGCCGACGTGGTTTTTCGCTTCCAGCAGCCAGGTATGGCAACCAACTTCCGCCGCGGTGCAGGCGGCTTCCATCCCGGCGGTGCCGGCGCCGATGACCACCACGTTAGTGTCGCGATTCACGCGCCGCATTTTATAGGCGTCACCGTGAATAATATCCGGGTTAATCGAACAACGCAGCGGGCGCGAGCGGGCGATGCGATGGTCGGCGCAGCCGATGTTGCAGGAGATACATTTGCGCATCAGACGCTCTTTTCCGCCTTGCACTTTCTGCACCCACTCCGGCTCGGCAATCAGACCGCGGCCAATGGCGATAAGATCGGCATCGCCGCTGGCGAGGATATCTTCGGCTACCTGCGGAGTGCGAATATTGCCGGCGATGACCGTGGGTTTATGGAATTTATCGCGCACCGCGCGGGAGAGATAGCGCTTCCAGCCATCCTCCAGCGACATCTGATCGATTTGCAGATTCAGGTTGTCGTTCTGCGCCGCAGAGACGTTGATGATATCGACCTTCTCCTGGCAGAGCTCAAGAATACGCAGGGAATCTTCGAGGGTATTGCCGCCCTTGAGGAAGTCGTCGGCGCTGATGCGCAGACTGACCGGAAAACGCGGCCCCACGCAGGCGCGAACCTTATCGACAATCAGACTCAGTATCCGAGTGCGATTTTCGACGCTGCCGCCAAATTCATCAGTGCGCTTATTAAACAGCGGCGATAAAAACTGGCTAATTAAATAGGAGTGACCGGCATGAATTTCGACGCAGTCAAAACCTGCGCGCCGAACGCGCTCCGCGGCGTCACCAAATTTCTCTACCGCATGATAAATTTCCTCATGGGTCATCGGACGCGGAATATTACCGTGCTTCTTCGACGGCGTTGTAGAAGAGGAGAGCGGCGTCTGGCCTTCCAGTCGGTAGGCATAAGCGGAAGCGCCGGCATGATTTAACTGAATGGATACGCAGGCGCCATGTTTATGCAGGGTCTCGGTTAATTTAAACAGCCGTGGAATATATTGATCGTTATCGATGCGCAGTTGGGTGGTGCCGTTGGAGGCGAAGGGGAAATCAATACAAATATTTTCGATGGTGATAAGCCCGGTGCCGCCTTTGGCCCGCAGTTCGTAGTATTCCAGCTGTTCCTGCGACACCTCGCCATTGAGCGTGGCCATATTGGTGCCCATAGGGGGCATAATAATGCGGTTTTTTAACGTCATACCGTTGATGGTCAACGGACTGAAAAGGTGCGGATAGTGGCTCATCTCTTCTCTCCACAGGAGGCCGGGAGGCCGATATGCGGGGCCCAGGCGTGTCCTTAGTTAATATTTCTCTGTGGCAAAAGATAACGAGGGGAAAAATCGAAAAATAATGCTTTTTTTTGTGCATAGCCATAGGGGTTCTCTATGAGATTAACGCTTTCTTCACATTCTTATATTTTTATATTAAACACTCGTGCCTTATTTTTACTTGCAGTGCAGGGAAAATACATAAACAGTGCTGGAGAAGGGGAGGAAAGCGGAATAATTCTTCTTTAGGCGGTAGGGCAGGGTGGCGGTAAGGTCTGACAATCAGCAAATTAAAATTGGTTTTTGTGCGTGAGATCGCAATTTTCTCCGCAATAAAATAAAAAGCCCGATCAAATGACCGGGCCCAAAGGTTAATTCATAAATGCCGGCAGCTTGCGTTCATAGTCGGAGATCGCCGCTTCATGCTGCAGCGTCAGGCCGATGCTATCCAGGCCGTTGAGCATGCAGTGGCGGCGGAAATCGTCGATCTTAAAGCTGTAGGTTTTATCCCCGGCTTTAACTACCTGCGCTTCCAGATCCACTTCAAACGTAATGCCCGGGTTGGCCTGCACCAGCTTGAACAGCTCGTCGACCTGCTCGTCGCTCAGGGTCACCGGCAGCAGCTGGTTATTGAAGCTGTTGCCGTAAAAGATATCGGCAAAGCTCGGGGCGATAACGACCTTAAAGCCGTAATCGGTCAGCGCCCACGGCGCGTGCTCGCGCGAGGAGCCGCAGCCGAAGTTTTCCCGCGCCAGCAGTATCGATGCCCCCTGGTACTCAGGAAAATTCAGCACGAACTCCGGGTTCGGCTGTTGACCTTTATCGTCGAGAAAGCGCCAGTCGTTAAACAGGTGCGCGCCAAAGCCGGTGCGGGTGACCTTCTGCAAAAATTGCTTAGGGATGATCGCGTCGGTATCGACGTTTGCAGCATCCAGCGGAACCACCAGGCCGGTATGTTGGGTAAATTTCTCTGCCATGATGGTCTCCTTACTTCAGATTACGGATATCGGCGAAATGGCCGGTAACGGCTGCCGCCGCGGCCATTGCCGGGCTCACCAGGTGCGTGCGTCCGCCGCGGCCCTGACGGCCTTCAAAGTTACGGTTGCTGGTTGAGGCACAGCGTTCGCCCGGATTCAGGCGGTCATTATTCATTGCCAGACACATAGAGCAACCAGGTAAGCGCCACTCAAAGCCGGCTTCGATAAAGATCTTATCCAGACCTTCCGCTTCCGCCTGCGCTTTCACCGGACCAGAACCCGGCACCACCAGCGCCTGGACGCCCGGCGCCACTTTACGCCCTTTAGCGATTTCCGCCGCGGCGCGTAAATCTTCGATGCGCGAGTTGGTGCAGGAGCCGATAAACACTTTATCGATAGCGACTTCCGTCAGCGGGATCCCGGATTTCAGCCCCATATAGGCCAGCGCTTTTTCGGCGCTGGCGCGTTCCACCGGATCGCTGAACGACGCTGGATCGGGGATGTTATCCGTCACCGAGATCACCTGGCCCGGGTTGGTGCCCCAGGTCACCTGCGGGGCAATTTCCGCCGCCTGCAGCGTTACCACGGTATCAAACGTCGCGCCGTCGTCGGTTTTCAGGGTTTTCCAGTACGCTACGGCATCGTCAAAATCTTTGCCTTTCGGCGCATGCAAACGGCCGCGTACGTAATTGAAGGTGGTTTCGTCCGGCGCGACCAGGCCCGCTTTGGCGCCCATCTCGATCGCCATGTTGCACAGAGTCATACGCCCTTCCATGCTCAGATCGCGGATCGCTTCGCCGCAGAACTCAACCACATGGCCGGTGCCGCCGGCGCTACCGGTTTTACCAATGATGGCCAGCACGATATCTTTGGCGGTAATGCCCGGCGCCGCTTTGCCCTGGACTTCGATTTTCATGGTCTTCGCGCGGCCCTGTTTCAGGGTCTGGGTTGCCAGCACATGCTCCACTTCGGAGGTGCCGATACCGAACGCCAGCGCACCGAACGCGCCGTGGGTGGCGGTATGGGAGTCACCGCACACGATCGTCATCCCCGGCAGGGTAACCCCTTGTTCCGGGCCCATGACGTGGACGATGCCCTGATACGGGTGGTTCAGGTCGTACAGTTCAACGCCGAACTCTTTACAGTTCTTAATCAGCTCCTGCATCTGAATGCGGGCCATCTCACCGGACGCGTTAATGTCTTTGGTCTGCGTCGAGACGTTATGATCCATGGTAGCGAAGGTTTTACCCGGCTGGCGCACCTGGCGGCCATGGGCGCGCAGGCCGTCAAACGCCTGCGGAGAGGTGACTTCGTGCACCAGATGGCGGTCGATATACAGCAGCGGGGTTTCGTTCTGCGCCTCATACACTACGTGCGCATCAAATAATTTTTCGTATAACGTCTTCGCCATGATTACACCCCTTCTGCGACATAGCGGGCAATAATATCGCCCATTTCATCAGTGCTGACCGCCGCCGTGCCGCGCGCTAAGTCGCCGGTTCGAACCCCTTCTTCTAAGGCGCGGTTGATCGCGTTTTCAATGGCGGTCGCCGCTTCGTCAGCGTCGAGGCTGTAGCGCAGCAGCAGAGCCAGGGAGAGGATCTGCGCGATCGGGTTGGCGATATTTTTGCCGGCGATATCCGGTGCGGAACCGCCCGCCGGCTCGTACAGGCCAAAACCTTGTTCATTGAGGCTGGCGGACGGCAGCATACCCATCGAGCCGGTGATCATCGCGCACTCGTCGGAGAGGATGTCGCCAAACAGGTTGGAGCACAGCAGCACGTCGAACTGGGACGGATCTTTAATCAGCTGCATGGTGGCGTTATCGATATACATATGCGCCAGCTCAACGTCCGGATACTCCTTGCCGATCTCGCTGACGATTTCGCGCCACAGGATGGAGGACTGCAGAACGTTGGCCTTATCGATGGAAGTCACTTTGTGACGACGCTTGCGGGCGGATTCAAAAGCGATGCGCGCGATACGCTCGATCTCAAAGCGGTGATACACCTCGGTATCAAAGGCTTTCTCATGCTGACCGCTGCCTTCGCGGCCTTTCGGCTGGCCGAAGTAGATGCCGCCGGTCAGTTCGCGTACGCAGAGAATGTCGAAGCCGTTAGCAGCGATGTCGGCGCGCAGCGGGCAGAACTCTTCCAGCCCCTGATACAGTTTGGCCGGGCGCAGGTTGCTGAACAGTTTAAAGTGTTTACGCAGCGGCAGCAGCGCGCCACGCTCTGGTTGTTCCGCCGGCGGCAGGTGCTCCCATTTCGGACCGCCGACGGAGCCGAACAGGATCGCATCCGCCTGCTCGCATCCGGCGACGGTCGCCTGCGGCAGGGGAGTTCCCTGACGGTCGATGGCCGCCCCGCCAACGTCATACTGGCTGGTGGTAATGTGCATGGCAAAACGTTGGCG
>PPYF01304497.1_pt1 | contig 22340 bp, 26 predicted proteins | sample 1559871 | NCBI WGS metagenome assembly PPYF01 (sample SAMN08240021, study PRJNA423297) | Human gut metagenome, whole genome shotgun sequencing project.
CAAGGGCCAGGTCGGCGGACCGCTCAACCAGTTCTCGACGCTGGGCTACAAGTTCTCCAGCGCGGCGAAGATCCTGTATGAGGATCGCATGGTGCGTGTGGAGAGCTGCGGCGCGTACTCTGCCGAGGACGAGGCAAACTGAGGAAACAAGATGGAGACCGGCGCAAGCCGGTCTCCGGAAAAGACGGGACAGGAAGGGAGAATTGTCATGGAAAATGCATTTGCAAGTATGAAGACGATCACGCTGCCGCGTGCGTGCGGCACGGAGCAGCAGTCGGTGTTTGTCTGCGTCAACGGACGCACGTTTCAGGTGCCGCGCGGCAAGGCGGTCGAGGTGCCGGAGCCGGTGTATGAGGTGCTGGAAAACGCAAGACGGCAGCTGGAGGCGGCACGGAAGCTCGAGGATGAGCTGGCCGCCGGCTGAGGGCTGCGGACAGAAGAAAGGAGGCGGGGCGCATGACCATCCGCGAGGCGCTTGAGACGGTCGACCGGCTCAAGCCCAACCAGTATGGGAGCGCGGACAAGCTGCGCTGGCTGTCGGAGCTGGACGGAGCGGTGTACCGCGAGATCCTGACGCAGCATGAGACGCAGACGGCGGCGTTCGCGGGCTATACGCCGGAGGCGGATCTGGACGGGACGGTGCTTCTGATCGAGTGGCCGTATGACGAAATTTACCGGTGGTATCTGGAGATGAAGATCGACGACGCCAACGGGGAGATGACGAAGTACAACAATTCCGCCGCCAAGTACAATATGTACTATCAGGCGTACCAGAACGCGTACAACCGGGCGCATCTGCCGAAGAGCGAAGCGGCGTATATCAAGCTGTAGGGGGGATAGCGGGATGTTTTATCCAAAGCTGACGGAGCAGCGGCAGCAGACGCTGACGACCGAGGCGTTTCTCGGCTATGACCACGATCTGAAGCTTTCTGACGGAGAATTCTACGACATGGAGAATCTGACGTCGGACTGCTATCCGCTGCTTGCGCCGAGAGTGCGGCGGGGGACGGTGCAGGCGCTTTCAGGGGTGCAGGCGATCTGCGCGCGGGACAGGCTGTGCTGGGTGCAGAATCAGGTTTTGCATATCAACGGCGCGTCCATGGAGGCGTATATGCCGTCGGTGAACATCAAGGCGGGAGAAAAGCAGCTCGTGTCCATGGGCGCGTATCTGTGTATCTTCCCAGACGGAATTTACTTCAACACGGAGGATTATTCCGACAACGGGTACATGGGGCATGAGAATACGGTCGACGCGGCGGAAACGCCGATCAGCGTGTCGCTGTGTCTTGCGGACGGGCAGGCGCTGACACTGAGCTTCTCGCAGGCGGCGCAGCCGGAAAGCCCGTCGAACGGGCAGTATTGGCTGGACACGTCGGGGAGTCTGCACACCATCAAGCAGTGGGCCGAGGCCTCGGGGCAGTGGGTGTCCGTGCCGACGGTGTATGTGAAGCTGGCGGCGAACGGCATCGGCAAGGGCTTCAAACAGTATGACGGCATTGAGATCTCCGGGCTTTCCGGGAACGAGCAGCTCAAAAAGCTGAACGGCAGCCAGATTTTATACGGCGCAGACGAGAGTTCTATCGTCATCGTGGGGCTGATCGACCAGGCAGCGGAGGTCACGAGCGGGACGGTGAAGACGGCCCGGCGCGTGCCGGATATGGACTTTATCACCGAATGCGGCAACCGGCTCTGGGGCTGCAAGTACGGCGTGGCGGACGGGAAGACGGTGAACGAGCTTTACTGCTGCAAGCTGGGCGATTTTAAAAACTGGGCGTGCTATCAGGGGGTGGCGACGGATTCGTGGCGGGCCAGCTGCGGCACGGACGGAAAGTGGACGGGCGCGGCGACGCTGGCCGACAGTCCGATGTTTTTCAAGGAGGACTGCTTCCACCGGGTCTATCCGTCGGCCTCGGGCGCGCATCAGGTCGTGGTGCAGAAGTGTGCGGGTGTGCAGAACGGGTCGAGCAAGAGCCTCGTGGTGGTGGACGACCGGCTGTATTACAAGTCGCGCATGGGCGTGTGCGTGTACGACGGGAGCCTGCCGCAGGAGATCGGCGGCTGCTTCGGCACGGTGCTGTATGCCAACGCGGCCGCGGGCGGTGTGCGCGGGAAATACTTCATCAGCATGGAGGATGCGGCGCACAGCTGGTCGCTGTTCGTCTACGACACGCGCAAGGGTCTGTGGCACCGGGAGGACAGCACGCACGCAAGCGAGTTTGCGCGGGTCGGCGACGAGCTGTATTTCCTTGAAAATGGAACGCTCAGGACCGTTTACGGCACAGCCGGGACGAAGGACGGGCCGGTCGGGTGGATGGCGGAGACGGGGATCATGACGTATGGCCTTGTCGGAAAGAAATACGTCTCGCGCATCAATCTGCGGATGCAGCTGCCGAAGGGGTCGAGCGTCGATTTCTGGGTGCAGTATGATTCGGACGGCGTGTGGCGGCACTGCGGGCACATCGAGGGCCGGGGACTGCGTACCTTCCTGCTGCCGGTCCGGCCCGCGCGGTGTGACCATCTGAAATTCCGGCTGACGGGAAAGGGTGAGCTGAAGCTGTTCAGTCTGGCGCGGGTGCTGGAAGGCGGAAGCGATGCGTAAGACGGGAGGTGCAACATGGGTAGTCTGACACTTGCATACCCGTCGATCGCGGGGAAGACGGCGCAGGAGCAGCTGGAGAGTATGCGGCGGTATCTGTGCGGGATGGCGGAGCAGCTGAATCTTGCCGACTGGTCGGCACGGGCGGCGCTGACGGAGATCGCGCAGGCCATCGACGCGGACGGGCTTTCCGAGGAGGAAAAGAAGACGACGCTTTCCGGCTATGCGGCTTTAAAGTCCCTCATCATCAAGACGGCGGATTTTGCGGCGGCGAATTCGGAGGTCTGGTCAGCGAAGCTTGCGGGGGATTATGTCGCGGCGTCGGACTTCGGGACGTATCTGGAAAAGACGCAGCTGATGATCGAGGGCAATTCCGTCGGGATCAAACAGCTGTATGATTACACGGCGGGCGTGAACAACGCGTTTTCCGTGAATGCGCAGCAGTATATCAAGACGGGGCTGCTGTATTACAACGACGTGACGCCGGTGTACGGTGTGGGCGTGGGAAATATTGAAACGACCGTGACGGACAGCGGCGGAAAGATTGTGGACCGAACGAAAAACGAACTGCTGACCGTGACGCCGAAACGCATTTCCTTCTGGCAGGAGGGGATGGAGGTTGCGTATCTGTCGGAGAAGAAGCTGCATTTCCCGTCCGGAACACTGGAGGCGTACAACGCGAAGCTGACCGGGACGATCACGGCGGCGGCAGGCTCGGCCTTTGGGCCGTGGACGATCTCGGACGGGAGCATCTACCGCGTGGAAAACGTGTTTGGCAGCAGCACAGGCATGTATTTCGGCGTGAACGGACTTTCCGTATCAGACCGGTTTCAGGTGGACGCGAACGGATATCTGACGTGCTCCGGCGCGACGATCTCCGGCGCGATCAGAGCCACGAGCCTGAATGTGACGGGCGCAAGCATCACGGGGCTTACGGTCGATGCGGCAAACGTCACTGGCAATTTGTCTGCTTCGCGTATCAACGGCGGCATTCTGGATTTCAACAACTTTTCGGTCGATCACCTGTCGGCAAACGACATTACGACGGGGCTTTTATCGTCGGATTATATCAAGCTGGGCGGCGATATGGCGGTATACGATGCGCTGAACAGCGGTACTGTCGGCGGATGGCTCGGCTATACGACGGGCGCTTACGGCGGCGCGGGGATCCATATGCAGAGTGGGCTTGGCGAGGTCGTGGCGACGGCAAGCGGCGCGAAGCTCTGCTACGGCGGCAATACGCTCTCCGTCACGGAGGGCGGCGCGCAGACGAACTGCCGAATGGCGGTAGGCGGCGATCTGGTCGTGAGCGGCAGCGCGGCGCCGTCTGTTGACGGCGCGGGATCGCTCGGGTTTTCCGATTACCGGTGGTCGGTCGTGTACGCGCAGACGGGCACGATCACTACATCTGATCGGGAGAAGAAGACGGACATTTCGTATGCGCTGGAACGCTATGACGCGCTGTTTGAGAAGCTGCGCCCGGCAAGCTACCGGCTGAAGGGCGGCGCGTCCGGCAGGACGCACACGGGGCTGATCGCGCAGGATGTGGAGCAGGCGCTGCGGGAGTGCGGATTGACGGGAAAGGACTTCGCGGCCTTTGTGAAAACGCCGAGGGAAGACGGCGGCGCAGACTACGGCCTGCGCTATGAGGAGCTGATCGCCCTGTGTATCCGGCAGGTCCAGAGGCTGCGGGAAAGAGTGAGGAAATTGGAGGAAACGGCATGAGTAAGCTTTCGAATGCGATCGGCGCGCTGCGCATGGGGCTGGTGGAGGCGGTCAACGCCTCCGGGCTTCCGCCGTGCGTCGTCGGAATGGTGCTCGATCAGGTGCGCGAGCAGGTGCGGCTGCTCGAGGCGCGGGAGGACGCGGAAACAGAGGAGAAAAAGGAGGAGGACAATGGCGCTTTACAGAGTGCAGGGTAACGGAAAGGCTCCGGCAGGGCTGCAGGCGGGCGACGAGGTCGTGACGGGCGGCGGCACGTACCGCATTCTCGGCGTAAACGCAGACGGCAGCTACCGCAGCTCGCTCAGCAACAAATATCAGACGATCTATAACTATCGCGGCAGCTACGGGACGCCTTCTGCCGGTCAGACAGACGCGGCGCAGGTCAGAACGCCCGGCTATACGCCGTCCGGCGCGGCAAGCGAGGCAAAGGCGGCGCTGGACCGGGTGCTGTCGGAGAAGCCCGGCAGCTATACGTCCCGGTGGGACAAGGAGCTGGACGCGCTTTATGACCAGATCGCGAACCGGAAGGCGTTTTCCTACGATCTGGGGGCAGACCCGATGTACCGGCAGTACCGGGAGCAGTACCAGAGCGCGGGACGGCTGGCAATGGAAAACACGATGGGCGCGGCGGCGTCTCTCACGGGCGGCTACGGCTCAAGCTACAGCCAGCAGGCAGGGCAGCAGGCGTACAACGTGTATCTACAGAAGCTCAACGAGGTCGTGCCGGAGCTCTACGCGCAGGCGCGCAGTCAGTATGACCGCGAGGGCTCGGCGCTTTCCGAGCGCTATGCGCGCATCAGCAGCCGTGAAAAGAGCGACTATGACCGCTACCGCGACCAGGTGTCGGATTATTACGCGGCACTGTCCGACGCGCGCGGCGCGTATCAGAGCGAGGCGCAGCGCAGCGAGAATCTGGCGCTGCAGTATGCGAAGCTGGCGAACGACAATTACTGGAATGAGCTGAACTATCGCTCCGACCGGGAGGATGCGGCGAACGCGCAGTACTGGAAGCAGCTCGCCTACGCGGACAAGCAGGCTGCGGCGGCAGAAAAGGCGGCGCAGGCCCGGCAGAAGGCGGCGCAGGCGGGCACGGCGAAGGACAAGCAGACAAAGCGCTCGTCTTCTCTTGCCAGAGGCCGAGGCGAAAAGCGCGGCAGAACGGCGTCTGGCACGGCGCGCCGCGATGAGATCAACTGAAAAGGCCGGAAGGAGGAGAACAGATGACAAAGCTTCCGGGCGCAAAGCCAAGCCCGCGCATTGCGGGCGGTGTGCTGCGCTGGTACGCGGGCGATACGTTTTCTGTGACGCTGGCGCTGGAGCTGCGCGATCAGGACGGCGATCCGGTCACGGTCGGCGCGTCCGACAGTCTGACGGTCCGCTTTTTTGACGCGTCGCACGCGCCGGTGCATACGTTTCAGTTTGACCGCGTGACAGGCGGGCAGGCAACGCTGACGTTTGACGATACGGTCAGCGCAAAATTTCCGAAGGGTGCGTATTTCTATGACATTTTGTATACGCACGGCGACAAAACAACGCTTGCGCGGGACAACCGCGCGGCGGCAGAGTGAGGTGCGGATATGCGGGTAGAGATTCCGAATACGATCACAGCAACCATTGGCGGACTGATCTCCAGAGGCGTGAAGGCGGTTGAGGTCACGGACGGGGGACGGCTCGTCTTCACGCTGACGGACGGCAGCACCGTCGATGTTGGAAGCGTCGTGGGGCCGCAGGGCGAGAAGGGCAGCACCGGCGCGCAGGGCCCGAAGGGCGATACCGGCGCGCAAGGCCCAAAAGGCGAGACGGGTGCACAGGGGCCAAAAGGCGAAACAGGCGCGCAAGGGCCAAAGGGTGAAACAGGCGCGCAGGGTGAGAAGGGCGACACCGGCGCACAGGGTCCGAAGGGCGACCCCGGCGCACAGGGCCCAAAGGGCGACCCCGGCGAACGCGGCCCGAAGGGGGAAACCGGCGCACAGGGCCCGAAGGGCGAGACTGGCGCGGGCTTTCTCGTGAAGGGGTATTATGAGACGGCCTCCGCGCTGGAAGCGTCCGTGCAGGCGCCGATGGCGGGCGACGCTTACGGCGTCGGTACGTCGGAGCCGTATGACATTTATATTTTCGACGGCGTAACAGAGAGCTGGATCAACAATGGGCCGCTTCAGGGCGCAAGGGGCGAAAAGGGAGACAAGGGCGACCCCGGCGCGGACGGCGCGCCCGGAAAGGACGGCGCACAGGGCCCGGCGGGCGCGGACGGTACGCCGGGGCAGGATGGCACAACGTTCACGCCGTCTGTTTCTGCAGCCGGTGTTCTCAGCTGGACGAACGACGGCGGGAAGCAGAACCCGGCCAGCGTCAGCATCAGAGGCCCGGCGGGGACACCCGGGCAGGATGGGTCTGCCGGGCCGGCAGGTGCGGACGGTGCGCCGGGACAGGACGGCACGACCTTTACGCCCCATGTTTCCGCAGCCGGTGTTCTCAGCTGGACGAACGACGGCGGAAAACAGAACCCGGCCAGCGTCAGCATCAAAGGCCCGGCGGGCGCAGCAGGCAAAGACCCGGAGCCGTTCTATGTCAATTGCACTATCGTTGGTCCGAACATGTACGACGAAAATGTCACACATGACAAGACATATGCACAGATCCTTACGGCCCATCAGGCAGGAAGACCGTGTTATGTGGTTGTAGACTCCTCAGACAGTGACAAAATCTATCTTCCACTGACGAGGTTGGTGGAAGGCAATGATGCGATGGCCATATTTTCTCTGGCGCAGATGGTGACGGGCGATGCACCGGAAGAACTGCAAGTGTTTTATGTGTTGATTTCACCATACTATGCAGAGGGCTTTCGGGGCTCGCGGTATACGGTAGCGATCAACACTCAGTCTCTGCCTGCAGTCTCGACATCTGACAACGGAAAGTTTCTGCAAGTTGTCAAAGGTGCGTGGACAGCGGTAACGATTCCTGATGCAGAGGGAGGTTCCTACTGATGGCAAAGTGTATGACAGATACCATCAATTTAACATCCGTCGCTGATGCAATTCGTACCAAGGGTGGCACATCCGCGCAGCTGATCTATCCGTCTGGCTTCGTGTCGGCAATTCAAGCGATCCAGACCGGTATTACGCCGAAGTTGGTCGTCACAACGACACCAGGGGCTGCGATCACAGCGACGCCTGCAGAAGGTTTCAAGGTGGTAAAGGGAACCGCTGGTGCTGACGGAATGTGTACGCTGGAGTTGCCAAAGGCGGGCACATGGCACGTGACGGCAATGGCAAACAGTGTAAGTAACAGCCAGAACATCGTAATTGGAACACAGAATATGCTTCTGCCGCTATATCACGATACCTTTGCCAACAATACATGGGAAGAGATTATTACAGTGTGCAGGACCGGGATCGCCCCGGACAGCTGGGCCGTGGGCGACAGCAAGACCATGACCATCGGCGGGACGGCCTATCAGGTCGATATCATCGGCAAGAATCATGACGAGTATGCGGACGGCTCCGGCACGGCTCCGCTGACGTTCCAGCTGCATGATTGTTACAGCGAAGCAAAGCAGATGTACAGCACCAACCTGAGCGGTCTCGGCTGGAAGAACACCGATATGCGTCTGGCCTATCTGCCTGCGATCCTGGCGCTGATGCCGGCGGAGGTGAAGAACGGCATTCACGCGGTAAACAAGAAGACATCTGAGGGGGGCAACAGCACGACGATTGAGACAGTATCGGACACGCTGTTCCTGCTCAGCGAGGTGGAGATTTTCGGGACTGCAAGTTCTTCCGTAGCCGGGGAAGGAAGCCAGTACGACTATTACAAGGCAGGCAGCCCGAAGATCAAGAAGAGAGAAGGCGTTGACGAGTTCTGGTGGGAACGGTCGTCAGCCAGCGGCGGTATGTTTTGCAGAGTCAGAGCAAACGGCCAGGCGGGCGCGTCCAATGCCTCAAACAGCCTCGGCGTAAGCTTTGCGTTCTGCTTCTGAAGGGAGGAAGCGTATGGAATATCTGAAGGTAAACGGAACGGAGTACCCCGCGCACTTCTGCGGAAAGCAGATCGACCGCGACTGGGATGGCCGCGCGTCGAAAACCGTCACGCTTGCCATGCCGTATGCACAGGCTGTGCAGCTGTTTGTGGATGGGCTGCGCTGGGTCATCGTCCGGCGTGAGGCCGGCGCAGATGATGCGGCGCAGGAGCAGGACTGCTCCGGCTACTGCGTCGCAGGCCCGATCACAGACAACCGGGACGGGACGCTCAGTATTAAAATGGGCAGCTATACGCAGCTGGAGCAGGCGCTGCGGGAGCTGGAGGAGGCGCTGGCATGACGAGACTGGAACGGGAACTGCTCACGCGGATTAAAGCGCGGCTGGACGCGCTGGACCCCGGCGCGGCAGAGAAGCTGGCGGTACTCCTGCCGGTGCTCAGGCGCTTCGCACAGAGCTACGCGGCGCTCGGGCCGGCAGCGAAAAAGACCATCGAGGCGCTGCTGCCGGAGCTGGCGGCGCTGCTGGAGGCGGCGGAAGGAGCGATGCAATGAGTGCGGAGCAGACGGGCGCATTCTTCGCGCTTGTAAGCGTGTGCAGCGGGCTTGGTTCCGTGCTGAGTCTGCTGCTGCTTCTGGCAAAGCCGGTGCGCGAGCGGATGTTCGGCCTCAGCGCGATCCGGGAAGGGCAGCGCTGTATGCTGCGCGCGGATATGCTGGCGGCATATTATAAGCATAGGGAAGAAAAAACCATCCGGCAGTATGAATATGAGAATTTTCTCTATGAATACAAGGCGTATAAGGCGCTGCACGGCAATTCGTTCATCGAGCGCATCGCCCGCGAGGTCGCCGAATGGGAGATCGTGACATAGGCACAGGTACAGGAAAGGAGCTTTGGAGGTATGGAACAGTTTTTGAAGCGCATCGAAAATCTACTGACGGTCAAGTCAATCGTGACGCTGGCGCTGACGGCGGTGTTCGCCTGTCAAGCGGTCAGGGGCGAGGTCAGCCAGGACTTTATGATGATCTATACGACGGTCATCGCGTTTTATTTCGGGACGCAGGCGCAGAAGCTGCAGAGCGGCGCGGAGACACGGCATGACGACGGCGCATCCGAGTAATTACACGAAGGGCCGCAGCGCACCCATCGAGTTTCTTGTGCTGCACTACACGGCCGGGCGCAACGACTCCGCCGCGGCGGGACTCAAATATTTTGAGTCCCCGCGCGGGGCCTCGGCCCACTATTTTGTCGACCGGAACGGCTGGCTGCAGTCGGTCAGCGACGAGGATACGGCATGGTCGGTCGGCACGGCGGGCGTTTATACGCAGAAGCACCCGCGCTGCCGCAACGGCAACTCGATCTCCATCGAGATGTGCTGCCGGTATGACGCGGGGCGCTACTGGCTGGAGGACGCGGTCGTGGCGAACGCGGCGCTGCTGACAAGAAGGCTGATGCGCAAGTACGGCATTCCGATCGAAAACGTGCTGCGGCATTATGACGTGGTCAGCAAGCGGTGCCCCGCAATGTGGGTGGACGACGAGAACGCGTGGTTCGCGTTCAAACGGCAGGTCATGGAGGTGATGGAGATGACGAAGGAAGAGCTGCTTTCTCTGAAGGGAACGGGCGACCATCCGTCCGACTGGGCGCTGCAGGCGGCACAGTGGGCCAAGGAGAACGGCATTTTTACCGGCGACAGCGCGGGCAACTTCGGCTGGCAGCAGCCGGTCACGCGCGAGGCCGTGGCGAAGCTGCTGTACGAATACGATCAGGCACGTAACGTTGACAGCGGCGCGGCGGACATGGTAAAATAAGCGGGAAGAAGGAACACGCGGAAAGGGGGGAGGCGGATGCTGGAGATTCTGCTGATCAGTGCGGGCGCGGTATTGGAGACGCTGTTCATCATGCGCTCTTATAAGCGGCGCGATGCGTCGTCTGTCGTGCTCAAGACCATGGCGTCGGTGGTGTTCGTGCTGCTGGGGCTGCTGGAGCTGCGGCGGATGGGGCCGAGTTTGTACGGATGGTATGTCGTGGCGGGACTGACGCTCGGAATGCTGGGCGATCTGCTTCTGGCGCTGCGGTTTTTGTCGGAAAAGCTGCACCGGCTGTTCTTCGCTGCTGGCTCCATGTCGTTTTTTCTGGGCCATATCGTGTATATTCTCGCGATCCTGGCGCTCTGCCCGGCGGCGTGGCTGTACGCGATCCCCATCGCGGTGGTGGCGCTGGGCGCGGCCTGCTTCTACGCATACGCCAAGGAGGTGCGCGCGGGCAAAATTACGCCGCTCGGCGTGCTTTATATCGGCGGCGTTTTGTTCATGACGGCCTGCGCGGCGACGGGCGCGTTTATCGAGTCCAACCGGGCGCTGTTCCTGTTCTTTGTCGGCGGCATCTGCTTCTCGACGAGCGATAATATGCTGGTCGTGCTCTCCTTCGGCAAAAACGACAGCCCCTACCGCAACGCGGTTCTGCACGTGCTGTACTATATGGCGCAGATCTTTATCGCGCTGACGATCAAGTTTGTGTAAAGCAGCGCATTCAAAGTAAGAAACGGGGCTGTTTCGCGGCAGCCCCGTTGACAGTCCGCCATGCCTGCGTATAATAAGCAAAGCATATTGCATGATGCACATCACGCAATATGCTTGACAGAAAAATAAAAACGCCAGACGCAGTGCGATCCGATCAGGCCGGTTTGCGCTGCGTCTGTTGTTTTCGGGCCGGAAGCGATTGCAGAAAGGTCTTGCCGCGCGTGCTGGCTGGGAAATCAGGTGCAGGGACCATGCAGATACGAAAAATATGTCTGACTGCAGCAGTGACTGCGATCATTCTGTCCGCTGCTGCGGCGATCTGCCGCAGCTCCGCGTAACGCTCCCGGTCATATTGGTCCTTCCCATATTGCAGCCCGGCCTGCGCGATATCGTCCGTGTGGGAAAAGGCGGTGATGAGCGGCTGCATAACGCCGAAGGACAGCACAATGACCGACAGGAACGTCTCAGCAGACAGCGTGCCGCGCATGGAGAGCAGGCACCCGACCGGCAGAATGCCGAGCAGCGTCGACGGCAGGATCGTCATGCCCGCGCCGGTGCGTGATGTCAGGGACTATTGTGAATCTATGGGCGAGGATCTGGATGATTTCGAGTCCGATGTGGGCGCGAATTACAAGCTGCGCTATGAGGTGCAGGAAATCGATACGGCTTCCGAGCGCAAAATGAGCACCCTGACTCTGCTGCAGAGCGGCTGCTTTTTGACAGACTGACAAAAAATCGATGCAGAAAGGCGGGTTTTTGGGGCGAATCTGCCATTGACATTTGCTGGCCCGCTGTATATAATGACCCCAGAAATCAGGGAAGGAGCCGACACGCGATGAAAAAGCTGTTTACCACCGCTATGATGATGCCCATGTGCATGCGCTGCATGTGCATGTTTTCGCGTACTCAAAAATCGGCTCGCTTTGTTTCATAAATTTCCATATTGGCAGTCAAACCGCCAATGCCGGAGCTGAGAAACGATGTGAGTTTCCCGGCTCTTTTTATTTGTCTCAGAAAACCTATTAAAACACTGTGGAAGGGGATTTCCCATGATCGAGCTGAAACACCTCGGCAAAATCTATTCCTCGGCCTCCGGCAGCGTGGAAGCGCTGAAGGATGTGAACCTGACCATCGCGGACGGCGAGATCTTCGGTATCATCGGCCTGTCCGGCGCGGGCAAATCGACGCTGGTGCGCTGCATCAACCTGCTCGAACGTCCGACCTCCGGCGAGGTCTGGGTCGACGGGCAGAACCTGACGGCGCTCAGCGAGAAGGCGCTTTTACAGGTACGCCGGCAGATCGGCATGATCTTCCAGAGCTTCAACCTGCTTGAGCAGCGGTCGGTCCTGCGCAACGTCTGCTTCCCGCTTGAAATTTCCGGCACGCCGAAGGCGGAGGCAAAGAAGCGCGCGGAGGAGCTGCTGAAGGTCGTGGGCCTTGCCGACAAGGCCGCAAGCTTCCCCTCGCAGCTGTCCGGCGGACAGAAGCAGCGCGTGGCAATCGCCCGTGCGCTGGCGACCAATCCCCGGTACCTGCTGTGCGACGAGGCGACCAGCGCACTCGACCCCAACACGACGCGCTCCATTCTGGAGCTGCTGCGCGAGATCAACAAGACGCTCGGCGTGACGATCATTGTCATCACGCACGAGATGAAGGTCATCGACCAGATCTGCGACCGCGTGGCCGTCATCGATAAAAGCTGCATCGCCGAGGAGGGCCGCGTGGCGGACGTGTTCACGAACCCGAAGTCCGATATTGCGCGCGAGCTTGTGCTCCCACAGGAGCGGCCGGTGCTCGATCCCACGACCGGCGGGCGGAAGCTCCGCCTGATCTTCAACGGCGAGGATACGCAGAAGCCCGTCATTTCCGAAATGATCCTGGCCTGCCGCGTGCCGGTGAACGTGCTGTTTGCCGATACGAAATCCGTCGAGGGCGCGGCCTACGGCCATATGATCCTCGAGCTGCCGAACGACGAGCACGACGCGGAAAAGGTCGTCAGCTGGCTGAAAAACAGCGGACTGACGTGGAAGGAGGAGCGGTAAATGGCTACCGAATATTTCGTAAAGCTCTGGGATAACAACATTATCCAGCTGGGCATCTGGCAGACGGTCTACATGACCGCGCTCACCACGATCTTCGCGTATCTCATCGGCCTGCCGCTGGGCGTCATTCTCTGGGCGACGGACAAGGACGGGCTGCACCCCAATAAGGGCGTCAACACCGTGCTCGGCTTCATCGTGAACTTCTTCCGCTCCATCCCGGCAGTCATTCTCATGGTTGCCATGATCCCGGCGGCGAAGCTGCTGCTCGGCACCTCGACCGGCAACGGCGCGGTCATCGTTACGCTGATCATTGCCGCTGCGCCGTATGTGGCGCGCATGGTGGAGTCCTCCTTGAAGGAGGTTCCTGCGGGTGTTATCGAGGCTGCGCAGGCCATGGGCTGCACGAATCTCCAGATCATCTGGCATGTGCTGCTGCCGGAGGCAAAGCCGTCGCTCATCTCCGGATGCGTCATTTCGACTGTCACCATTCTCAGCTACACGGCGCTGGCCGCGACGCTGGGCGGCACGGGCCTTGGGCAGATCGCCATCATCCACGGCCACCAGAGAAGCCAGAAGCTCGTCGTCTGGGTCTGCGTGCTGCTGATCGTCGTGATCGTCCAGCTCATCCAGATCGTGGGCACCACTGTCGTTCGGAAGACCGATAAGCGCGCCCGCTGAAAGGAGCGTCCCATGAGACTGATTTTTGAGCGGCTGCTCCGCATCAACTGGCGATGCGGCCGAATGTGACCGAAGCCGTCCACACGTCAGAAACAAACCGATTTTAAATTATATAAAGGAGATTTTATCATGAAAAAGGTACTTGCAATCGTTCTTTCCGCTCTGCTGCTCGTCGCCGCGCTTGTCGGCTGCGCGTCCAAGAGCGAACCCGCTTCCAACGACAACAATGCTTCCGCCGATACCGCCGCTTCCACCGACGGCAAGCTCGAAACGCTGAAGGTCGGCGCCTCCTCCACCCCGCACGCTGAAATTCTCGAGCAGGTCAAGGACACGCTGGCTGCCGAGGGCTATGACCTCCAGATCGTGATCTATGACGACTATGTGCTGCCGAACCAGTCTCTGGCTGACGGCTCGCTCGACGCAAACTACTTCCAGCATACCCCGTATCTGAACAGCTTCAACGCCTCCAACGGTACCGATCTCGTCTCCGCAGCCAAGATCCACTATGAGCCGTTCGGCCTGTACGGCAACGGTGTTGCCTCTGCTGCGGACATTGCCGCCGACGCAACCATCCTGATCCCCGCCGACGACTCCAACGAGACGCGTGCGCTGCTCCTTCTGGCGCAGGAAGGCCTCATTGAGCTGCCCGCCGATGCTTCCGCCGAAAAGGGCGTGACCACGCTGGATATCGTCGACGCGAAGGGCCATGACGTGCAGCCGCTGCAGGCCGATACCGTCCCCGCACAGCTGGCGAACTCCAACCCCGGCACCGTGGCCGTCATCAACGGCAACTATGCGCTGCAGGCAGGCCTCCACGCCGCTGACGCGCTCGCGATCGAAGATGCCTCCGGCGACGCGGCCCAGACCTACGCCAACATCATTGCCTGCCGCGCAGGCGAAGAAAACAGCGCCAAGATCCAGGCACTTGTCAAGGCGCTCCAGTCCGACGCTGTGAAGGAATACATCGAAAAGACCTACAACGGCGCTGTTGTTGCGATCTTCTGATCCTAACGCATTTCCGCCCGGCTCCGATTTGGAGCCGGGCGGTTTCTCGTTTTGGGGCAGCGGTATCAACGGCCCTTGGAACAGGCGCAGCAAAGGCTGGCTCTATTCCAGCGCCTCGTACAGCGGGCGCAGCTCTTCGAGCTTGGTGAGACTGCAGGAGGCGTTCCATGCCATGAAGCCGCCGGTAAGCCCCTCTTCCCGCAGCGCGCGGATCTCGTCGCCGATCTCCTGCACGCCGTATTCGTTATAGGGCGGCTGGATGGCGTTATAGGCCTGAATCCAGGTGCGGTCGACTGCGGGCGTAGGCGTTTCGGCCTGCCGCTTGGCGGCGGACTCTGCCCAGTCGAGCAGCGTCTCATATGGATGCTCCCACGGGCGGTAGGCCCCGTTGCGGGCAAAATGGTCGGGGTACGGCATGCCGGAAATCACGTCAACAACATTGCTGATCGCGGGCCAATACTGGCCGTAGGCCGTGACATAGTTGCCGCTCGTCTCACCAAAGACATCCGCGCCGACGTAGACACCGTATTCGTGCAGAATATCCGTGGCATACATCAAAAAGCGCTGGATGGCCTGCGCCTTTGTCTCGCCGTACTCGTTGCGGAAGTCGATATCGCCCGAGGCTTCGTATTGGTCCGTATTGTCCGGGAAGCGGACATAGTCGAACTGGATCTCGTTAAAACCCATGGTCTGCACTGCGTCGATAGCCAGCGCGACCTTATACTCCCAGACATAGCGGCAGAAGGCACTCGGCCAGTAGCTGGCTGCGACATACAGCGACTCGCCGGAGCCGTCGGCAATGGCGTACTCGGGATGATCCTGGCAGAAGAAGGAGTCGTTGAAGGTTGTCAGACGGCCGATCACATAGAATCCTGCGTCCTTGATTTTCTGAATGACTGCCTGATAATCTGCGACGGAGTTTTGGGCGTACTGATACGCCGTGGGGGAATATTCCTCGTACACAGGCGAATCGTAGCCGATGGACGTGCCATCCATGATGTTGACGACGAAGGCGTTGATCTTCGTCGATTTTGCGTATTCGATGTACTTGTCGATATCTTTTAAAATTGCCGGGTCGCAGGTAAGATAAATTGCGTAGCACGGGTTCGGCATTTTGTTGTCTTCAAAGCTTGCCTTCGTGCGTGGGAAATAATCAAGGCTTTCCGCGTCGCCGCCGCCCCACTTATCACCGCGTCCGGCGTGGATGGCGTAGACGCCGAAGCGGTCATAGACGTCGTTGGCCTCCTCCTGCACCGTCGAGACATACTGGCCGCTGATGTAGCCCGTCTGACCCTGATAGGCTACCTGATATAAATCAACGATGCCGTCCGTCGTACCCTCGTAGCTCAGAACCTGCAGCTCCGTTCCCTTTTCGACCAGCGTGCCGAGCTCGAGCGTGTTTTTGTCCAGACGGAGGTTCTGCGGCGTGCGGACATAGACGACCTTCTCTGCGATCACGGCGGAGGGGTCCTGTGTCAGGTTTTCCTCGGAGACATAGCCGCAGTCCAGCGTGGAGAAATAGGTCAGATAGTACCGGACACCGTCGCGCTCGACAGAGCGGTCGGTCGAATACGTGATCTGCATCCCGCGCGCGACCGTTCCGGCCTCGGAAAGCTCCTCGGTATAATACGGGACCTGCGTCGTGATGGCGCAGATAAAGCCCGACTCATAGCGCGGCGTCTCGTCCTGCGTCGTCTCCGGCGCAGGCGCTTCCTTGGGCGCGGCCCCGGCGATCACGCAGACGAACAGGATCAGCGCGATCATAATCAGGACCGTGATCATCACGCCCCAGGTGTGCTCGCGCAAAAACCGCTTCAGCTGCGCCAGCCTCTTTGCGCGCAGCTTCTGCTTTGCCGTGGCGGGCATTCGCTTTGTTCTGCGTAGTTTCATATACACTCCCAAGCGTCCGCGCAGCGGCGGGCGCTGTTTATCAAGATAAGGGCATTATACTACATTTTGATCAGGATTTCTACCTTTTTTGGAAGATCGTCCCTGATCCAGCCTGAATTTTCCCGCTTATTTTGCGTTTTTCCTCCACTTTGCGAAAAATCTCTTTTTTCTTCGACACGCATATGATAGGATAAGAGGCAAGATATCCTGTTCAAAGTGAGGCCATATTTATGCTTGAAGTTCTTGTCAACGCGCTTGCCATTCTCGCCGGAGGCTCGGTCGGGCTGCTGGCAAAGAAGGGCATCCCGGAGAAAATCACAAACGCGATCATGACCGCGATCGCGCTCTGCGTGATCTGTATCGGCGTCAGCGGGATGCTGAAGGGCGAAAATACGCTCGTGCTGATCGTGTCAATGGTGCTCGGCACCGCCGTGGGGACGCTTCTGGATCTCGACGGGCGCATTGAGCGCCTCGGCGGCAGGATCGAGCGCCGCTTCCAGCGCGGCGGGAAGCGGACCCCCATCGCCGAGGGCTTTGTGACGGCGTCGCTCCTGTTCTGCGTGGGCGCGATGGCGATCCTCGGCAGTTTCAACGCCGGTCTGAAGCAGGACTATGAGCTGCTGTTCACAAAATCCCTGCTCGACGGCGTTTCGTCTTGTATGCTGTCCGTCTCGCTGGGGCTGGGCGTGCTGTTTTCCTCCGTGCCCGTGTTCGTGTATCAGGGTTTGCTTGCCCTTCTGGCGCACGTGATCGCGCCGCTGCTGTCCGACGCGGCCATCGCGGAGATCACGTGCTGCGGCTCGGTGATGATCCTTGCCATCGGCCTTAATATGCTGCACCTCACGAAGATCAAGACCGCCGACCTCCTGCCTGCCGTGCTGTTCGCGCCGGTACTCACATGGGGGTTCTCCTTCCTGCCGCTGTGACTCCGCAGCGGTCTGGTTCAGAAGCAACTGGCAGCAAAAACCGCACGTACCCAAGCCGGACGCTCCTGGCTGCTGCTTCTCTTAAATGAGCTCCCGGCCATACCGGCGGTTCCCACGGTTTCCCTTGCAAACACTGGATTTTGTGGTATGATAAGAAAAAATAACATTGATGAGGTTTTTCTATGATCACCATTTCCAACCTTGCCATGCAGTTTGGCGGCTCTGTGCTGTTCAAGCAGGTCGATCTGCAGTTTACGCCCGGCAGCTGCTACGGCATTATCGGCGCCAACGGCGCGGGCAAATCGACGTTTTTGAAGTTGCTGTCCGGCGAACTGGAGCCGACGTCCGGCGAAATTTTCATCAAGCCAGGCGCGCGGATGTCCGTTCTGAAGCAGGATCAGAACCAGTACGACGCGTATACCATTCTCGACACCGTCATCATGGGCAACCAGCACCTGTACGACGTGATGAAGGAGAAGGACGCGCTTTATGAAAAGCCGGATTTCTCCGAGGAGGACGGGATGCGTGCGAGCGAGCTTGAGGCGGAGTTTGCCGACATGGACGGCTGGGAGGCCGAGTCCGACGCGTCAAAGCTTTTGCAGGGCCTCGGCATCCCGGTGGAGCTGCACTATGATCTCATGGCCAACACCGACCCGCGTCTGAAGGTCAAGGTGCTGCTTGCGCAGGCGCTGTTCGGCAAGCCCGATATCGTCATGCTCGACGAGCCGACGAACAACCTTGATATCGAGGCCATCAACTGGCTCGAGGATTTTATTCTGGATTACGAGGACACCGGCCTTGTCATCGTCGTCAGCCACGACCGTCATTTCCTCAACACCGTCTGCACGCATATCGTCGATATCGACTACGGCAAGATCAAGATGTATGTCGGCAACTATGATTTCTGGTACGAATCTTCCCAGCTGATTCAGCAGTTGATTCGCAACAAGAATAAGCGTGCCGAGGAAAAAATCGCAGAGCTGCAGACCTTCATCGCCCGCTTTGCGGCCAACAAGGCCAAGAGCAAGCAGGCGACCTCCCGCCGCAGGCTGCTCGACAAGATGACCGTCGAGGAAATGCCCGCGTCCTCGCGCCGGTACCCGTTCGTGGGCTTTGAGCGCGAACGCGAGGTCGGCAAGGACATCCTGTTCGTGACGGAGGTGTCCAAGACCATCGACGGCGTGAAGCTTCTGGATAAAGTCTCGTTCATTGTCAATAAGAATGATAAGATCGCCTTTGTCGGCGAAAACGAGCTGGCGCAGACGACGCTCTTTAAAATTCTCATGGGCGAGCTGGAGCCGGACGAGGGCAGCGTCAAATGGGGCCAGACCGTCACGACCAGCTATCTGCCGAAGGACAACACCGCCTATTTTGAGGGCTGCTCCGACTCGCTTGTCGACTGGATCCGGCAGTATTCGGCGAAAAAGGACGACGTGTACCTGCGCGGCTTCTTGGGCCGGATGCTGTTTTCCGGCGAAGAGGTCTTCAAGCCCGTGAATGTGCTGTCCGGCGGCGAAAAGGTCCGGTGTATGCTCTCGCGCATGATGCTCTCGGGCGCGAACGTGCTGCTGCTTGACCAGCCGACGAACCATCTGGACATGGAGGCCATTCAGGCCGTCAACAAGGGCCTGTGCGCCTTCCCCGGCAACATTCTCCTTGCCTCGCACGACCATGAGCTTTTGCAGACCACCTGTAACCGCGTCATCGAGTTCCAGCCCGACGGCACCATTATTGACCGCATCTGCTCCTACGACGACTATGTCGCGTGGAAGCTGGCGAAGGAAGCATAATAAAAGAGGTTTTTATGGACATTCCGTATCAGGAGATCAACAGCAAAACCATCGACCGCTGGGTCGAGGAAGGCTGGGAATGGGGGAAGCCTGTTTCCCACGAGGAATATGAAAAGGCAAAGGCCGGTACGTGGGACGTCAAGCTGACTCCGGTCAAATTCGTCCCGCACAGCTGGCTCGGCGAGCTGAAAGGCAAGCGCGTGCTGGGGCTGGCCTCCGGCGGCGGGCAGCAGATGCCCATTTTCGCCGCGCTGGGGGCGCAGTGCACGGTACTGGACTATTCGCAGCGGCAGCTGGATTCCGAGAAAATGGTCGCGGAGCGGGAGGGCTATGACATTACCATCGTCCGCGCCGACATGACCAAGCGCCTGCCGTTTGACGAAAACAGCTTCGATCTGATCTTCCATCCCGTCTCCAACTGCTACGTCTACGCAGTGCTGCCCATCTGGCGCGAATGCGCACGGGTCTTAAAGCCCGGCGGACGGCTGCTGGCCGGGCTTGACAACGGCCTGAACTTCGCCTTCGACGAGGACGAAACGCGGATCATCAACACGCTCCCGTTCAACCCGCTCGAGGATGAGGAGCAGATGCGGCAGCTGGAAAAGGACAAAAGCGGCGTTCAGTTTTCCCACACCGCGCACGAGCAGCTCACGGGCCAGCTCAAGGCGGGATTGCAGCTGCTGGACCTCTACGAGGACACCAACGGCTACGGCAATCTGCACGCGCACAACATCCCCACCTACTGGGCGACGCTTGCAAGAAAGGCATAAAAATGCCCGCCCCTCCTGCCGAAAATGGCAGGAGGGGCGGGCGTTTGCGCGCTCACAGAATGTACGCGGAGATATTTGCACAGATGCGTTTGATGTCAACGCGGGAGCGGAAATCGAATTGCAGCTGGTTGCCATCGCTGAAGACGAGCAGCAGTTCACTATCAACGTCCAGAATGCCTGCCGTCTCGATGCCGAAATACTGCACCTTCGAGTACGGATAAGAGAAATACGAAACTTTCTTTCCTGTGACGCCCTGCACGTTTACGATGAACACGCGCTTATTCGTGAACACGACCTGATCACGGATGGTCTGGAAACACTGCACGGCCTCCTCACCGGGAGCGAAGAGATCTGCAACCTCACGGCGCATCTGCGGCAGGGAAACTTCTTTCAGATTCGGGTAATTTGCGTCCTTGGGGATGGTGCAGGAAATACTGCCTGTAGCCATAACGGAACCTCCTGTATGTTTATTTTATACGGAGCGCCTCAGCATCTGCTGCGCGCAGGCAAGCATCCAGAATACGCTGCCCGCGTAGATCAGAAGCTCCGGCAGCTGCGCGCCCGCAAGGCTGATTGCGCCGAACAGAACGCCCAGCAGCGAATAAAACGCCAGCCGGCGCCGTGCGCCCCGCTCAAAGCTGAACGCGCCCGCGTGATAGCTTGCCAGCATGAACGCGATCATGGCGAACAGCGAGAAGCAGTAGTCCAGAATCGCAGGATTGATCTCCCAGTGGCGGAAATCGCGGAAGAGCTTCGCAACATAGAACAGCACAACGAAGACGGAAAACGCCGCCGACGGCTTTTTTTTCTTCCACCGCAGCACGGCCCCCGCGCCGAGCGAAAGTCCGGCCAGCAGGCCGAGCAGGCTCACGAGCATCTGCGCAATAGAGCCCCGGAAGCTGAGCACGCAGCCCGCGATCAGCCCCAGCGCACCGAGCAGCGAAAACGTCAGATCCTGCCCGCTGGGCCGGTAGACGGCTTCATAGGCGGACTTCTTTTCCAGACTGACCGCAGCGAGCGCAAAGACGAAGACCATCAGGATGCTGAACGCGATCAGCGGGACGCTGCTGCCGCCAGACAGCTGCGTCATGCGAAAAAAGTAACCGGCGATGGCGGAAAGGATCGCGGCGTAGACGACGCCGATCATGCCGGATTTCTGCTTCATATCTCAAATACCCCCAAGCGAGCTTCATTTCATATAGTATAGCACACACGCGGGGGAAATGACACCCCGCAGACAGGAATTTGCGTTTTTTTCGCGCACAGTGCGCTTTTGCGCAGATCAGGGCGAAAAAAGAAGGAAAAAAACAAGAAATTCCGGGTCAAATACAGAAATACTCCTTGCAATTTCCGCCCGCGGATGCTATAATAAGGCCATCTTGATAGTATTTTACTTGAGAGTGGGGAATTGCTCCCCACTCTTTCTTGCTGGTAAGGGGGATTTTTCATGAAGGTAACGGAGCAGGTGGCGCAGTTTGCAGAACCTGTCGTGCAGGCGCACGGCTGTACGCTCTGGGATGTGGAATATGTCCGCGAGGGCGGAGAATGGTTCCTGCGCCTGTACATCGACAAGGACGGCGGCGTGGATATCTCCGACTGCGAGGCCATTTCCCGCGCGCTCGATCCGATCCTCGATGAAAAGGACCCCGTGCCGGACAGCTACAATTTTGAGGTCTGCTCGGCAGGACTCGAACGGCAGCTGAAGCGCCCGTCCGATTTTGCACAGTTTATGGGCAGCTCCGTCTCGGTGAAGCTCTTCAAGCCCATAGGCGGCGCGAAGGAATTCATCGGGAAGCTCGCGGGCTATGCGGACGGCGCCGTGACCATCGACACCGCAGGAACCACATATACATTCCAGAAAAACGAGGTCGCGCAGGTGCGGCTTCACGTCGAGTTTTAAAGGGAGGAATTTAGAAAACTATGAATGCCGAAATTTTTGCAGCGCTTGCGCAGCTTGAAAAAGAACGCGGGATCCCGCAGAGCTACATGGTCGAGAAGATCACGCAGGCTCTCGTCGCTGCATACAAAAAGGACAAGGACGGCTACACCGACAACGTCTTCGTCGAGGTCAAGGACAACGATATGCATATGTACGTGCAGAAGGAGGTCGTCGACGACGTCATCACCCCCGCCACGGAAATTACGCTCGACGCGGCCCGCAGAATCAGCAAGACCGCGCAGCTGGGCGACCTTGTCAATGTCGACGTGCAGACAAAGGACTTCGGCCGCATCGCCGCGCAGACGGCCAAGCAGGTCATCATCCAGGGCATCCGCGAAGCAGAGCGCGGCATGGTCTTCGACACCTTCTCGTCCAAGGAGCATGAGATCCTCACCGGCACGGTGCTGCGCATCGAGCCTGCGACCAACGACATGACCATCCGCATCGGCGGCGGCAACGACAAGACCGACGCCATGCTCTCCG
>PPYF01065839.1_pt1 | contig 22316 bp, 14 predicted proteins | sample 1559871 | NCBI WGS metagenome assembly PPYF01 (sample SAMN08240021, study PRJNA423297) | Human gut metagenome, whole genome shotgun sequencing project.
AGTGAAATTCTTATGCCTAAAGATACAAAATCTTTAGGTAATAACAAAGCCCCAGCTTGTGAAAGTCGGGGCTTTGTGCATAAAAGAAAGAAGGGGTGCATTTTGACACACCTTCTTATCCGAAAGTAAAATTGTAGATAATTTAACTTGTTAGAAATTGACACAGTTTGAATTACGGTCTCACTTTTTCAGGTTAACCTTAGGGGCGTAGCGGACAAGAAATTCTTCTTGTTCCGCATTGCAAAACTATATGTTTACCCCACTGATTTACTACTGACTCTAAATATAGATATCAAATTGAGAAACCGAGGACAGTATATGGATATGCACAATAATAGCTATTCCCGTCATATTATGCTGACTTTCAGCTATAAGTTCGGAAGTTACAAAGAAAAAAAACATGAAGCGGTAGATACTTCACGATTCAAGTAAAAAGTTCCCAAAAAGAAGGAAGTCTTTTTAAAAAACACTTCCTTCTTTTTCGAAAATTCCAAGGTCTTTTCGGAAAAGGTGAAAGTGTTTTTTTGAAAGAAAGTTGTCACAAGTCTCTGCCCGACTGAAGTTTGTGAAATCTGCTTTCACACATAAAACGCTCGTCTTTCACAATAAACAGCTGGCAGACAATACATTACATTCCAATTCGTGTGAAAGCAGTTTAAAACGACACTCACTCTACAGGCCGAAATGCTCGTTCTTGTTCTCGTAGGCTTCCGTACCTCTGTTCTTCTCGCCGGAATAGTTCCATTCTATTTCATCCGTATACTCTTTGCCATCGCGGGACACAACAGCCTTCAGCCTATTCTTTCCGTCACCCAGCGTTACATGGTCGAAAACATAGTGCACATCGGTATAGCCTTTACGGACGCCTTGCAGCTCCCGACCGTTCAGAAAGACCTTCGGCATGCCGATATTGGAGTAGACCGTTACCGAAGTTTCCTGCTTTTCACGATCCACATTGCGCCGTTGGGTCAGGTGCAGGACAGGTTCCTTACTCCAATTCGCCTTATACCAGAAGTAGGAATCCTTCCTCGTCTTACGGTCGAAAGTCATCAGCCCTTTCATGTTACGTCCGGGGATGCCCCCACGGTCAGCCATGGGCGTAGCAAAATCAAACATATTCCATAAATAGGAAGCAATGATATAAGGATGCCTGGCTATTACACTCCACTGATATTCGTGAGTCTTTGTTTGGAAAGTCTCAGGATAATAAGGTTTGGTCCAGTTAAGGGACTGTCCCAGATATTCAGTTTGATGATAAATATTGGCATCGGCGCCATATTCGCTCAGCATCAGTTTCTCGTACGGATATTTCTCTTCCAGGCCTTCCACCCATGCATCAATATCCTGAATTTTCTTTTCGTACCATCCGAAGTACCGGTTCATACCCTGAATATCGGCATTCAGGTTCACCGGATGTTCCATGTGTCCGTAACCATTCACCGAAACCGTATAGCGGTCGGGGTCTTCCGTCTTGGCAAGGTCATGAAGAGCGGCTGTCAACTGCGATGTATATTCGTGAGGATGATATACCTCATTGTGCAACCCCCATACGTAGATGGAAGGATGATTGAAATTCTGACGGATCAATTCGCGAAGCTGACTTTGCGCATTCTCTGCCTCATAACCGGTGACACGGTTCACAAAAGGAATCTCGGCCCAGACAATCAGCCCCAGGGAGTCGCAACGGGAATACAAGTAATCCGACTGCTGATAATGGGCAAAACGGACGGTGGTGGCACCCACATCCATGATCTGTGCCAGGTCGAAGTCGTGGTTCTCATTCTTCAAGGCACTTCCCAGGCCCCACCAGTCCTGGTGACGGCAGACTCCATACATCGGATATTTCTCTCCGTTCAGATAAAAACCTTTACCGGCTATAATCTCATACTTACGGACCCCCAAAGGCTGGACCACTTCGTCAATCACCTGCCCATCCTGCATCAGGCGCGAAACCACCTTATAAAGATAAGGGTCTTCCCGCCCCTGCCACAAATGGGGATGGTTCAGCTTGAAGTTAGCCACACAAGCCTGTATGCCGTGGGGAGTCAGCTCGATATTCTGTTTTTGGGAAGCAACCTTCCTGCCTTCCTGAGTGTAAATCGTGTTTTCGAGAACCACGGGAACAGGATGCAACGCGGCGTTATCCAATTTGACTTTTACGGCAATGTCGGCCGAACGCTTCGATACATTCTTCTGAGTGATATAAACGCCCGTAGAAGCACAATCATTAACGGCGATGCTGCTCTTTCCGGTCACGACCAGCCACACCGGACGATAGATGCCTCCATAAACGCCAAACAGGACATGGTTCACCGGAATGACGTCAGGACGGGACTGGTTGTCGGCCTTCACCACAATTTCATTATCCGAGCCGGGTTTCAGCGAAGGGCCGATTTCAACCACAAAAGCTGAATAGCCGCCCTTGTGCGTCCCTGCCAACCTGCCGTTTACATACACTTCCGAACAGGCCCCTACCCCTTCAAAACGCAAAAACACACGCTTGTCTTTCAAGTCTCCGGGACAGAAAAAGTTTTTCTTGTAGTAGCCCACCCCTTCATAGAAATTATTATACCGAACCTGCATATCCCGGGCATTCCATGTATGCGGGATTTCCACTGTTTCCCATTTACCCTCCCATTGGGAAGCCGCCTTCATCGCATCGGCTGAAAAAGGGCCTTTCTTGAATTGCCAGCCCGTGTTGAAAGAGGTGACATCGCGAGCAACGCCACTACCGCAAACAAACAGACCGGCAAGCAACAGACTTACTAATTTATTCATCTATACAAAAATATTCGTTTAAACTTTGAGAATTCAATCATTGTGCCATCTTATAAATCTGGTTCCCGGCCAGCAGGAAAGCGCCTACGCCGTACACCTCTGTCATCTCGCGGGTCACTTTGCGAGGGTCGGCCCCGATGGGCTGCACATAGCCCAGCTTACCTTCCGCAGAGACAGCATCAAGCATAGCCTGCCAGCCTTTCACCACAACGGGAGTAAACTTATCCTTATCCAACAAGCCCTCGTTTATGCCGTATGCCAGTGCATAAACAATGAAACCGGTCGCACTGGTTTCGGGAGAAGGATAAGATTCGGGGTCGAGCAGGCTGGCATGCCAGTAGCCGTCCTTGCTCTGCAACTCGGCCACGCGCGCAGACAAAGTGACAAACAGGTCCTCATAGAAACGGCGGTGCTTGTCCTTTGCAGGCAAGGCCTGCAAGATTTCACTCAGTCCGCCCAATACCCAGCCATTGCCACGGCCCCAAAACACTTTCTTGCCGTTGGCTTCTTTTTTATTAAAATAGCGGGAATCGCGGTAGAAGAGATGCTCTTCCTTATCGAACAGGAAATCATATGTGGCCCGGTACTCACGATTTAGAAAATCAACATATTTCTTATCACCGGTCATCGCATAAAGCTTGGCATACACCGGAGGGGCCATGAACAGGGCGTCACACCATGACCAACGGTCCAGGCTCTCGATACGGCTATAGTCCAGCTCCAAATTCCCTTTTGCAGGATGCCCGATCACCCAATCGGTACGGGCCAGCGTGTGCCAGATCATTCTTTCCTGACCGTATTTATTATATAAATCGAGGTACACCTGCGCCACTGCGATAAAATCGGCATGATACATCCATGACCCAAGCTGATACTGGTTGCGGCTGCCTATACGAAGCAGCCAGCGGTAATAGAAATCATAACCGTCTTCCTTTTCACTCAGTTCGGCCCAGTCAGCCATTCCCGCATAAAGGACGGCGTGGGTCCATGACACGTCATCATGTTCATGGCCGGTATTGGGATGGGCTATCTGCCAATCCGCCACTTTACGCATCATATTCTTCGTTTCCACCTTAGTAAAAGGAATCTGGGAGGAAACGGAAACGGAGAACAGCACGGCAAGTGCTGTCCCAAACAACTTATACATATAATTCATCTTTTTCATCAGGTTAAAGCATCACGATATTTATCCACAACACCGGCTGCTTCTTTTATCTGCAGTTTGATGACAAACGGTTCGCCGGGTTCCTGTGCAGGCATATCCACATTATACTCATTCCGTGCCGTCTCAACCACCTTCACCGATTTTCCATTCAGCAATGCGGCTTTCACTACCCGGGTGCCCTTCGGTGTCTTCACCGTCAGATGCTTTGAATAAGGACAATTAAAGACAACCATGTAAACATCCGACCCCTTGCGGGTGTAATATCCCCAAGGCTGTTTCTCCCAACCGGCATAGTCGCAACCATAAATGCATTGGCCATTCTTCTTCATCCAAGCACCGATGGATTTAGCCAGTTCCTTTTCTTCCGAACGGAAATCCCCATCCGCCTGAGGACCGAAGTTGACAACCATATTGCCACCCATGGACACGGCATGAACGATACGTTCGAGCACCTCCACCGGAGTCTTGACATAACTGAGAGACCAGTCTTTATGGTATCCCCATTGGTTTTCGGGTACCGTCATACAGGCTTCCCAGTCCCAGCGGGTCACTTTCAAGTCCTTCACCGGGTCGGGCAAACGGCGTTCGTAACCGGATTCATAATCTCCCATCAAATGACCGTTGCTGTCAAAATGACGTTTCCCGTAGTCATCGGCACGCAAACGGCTGTTGATGGTCACGCCCGGAAGCATCTCCTTCAGCATACGCTCCACATGGGCCGTCCACCAACCGTTCTTCTTGATGCTGGCATCCCAGGTGCCGTCAAACCAGAAGTCCTTTACCGTCGGATAAAGGGTTGCAAGTTCCTTCAGCTGATTATCCGTAAACGTCAGAAAACGGCTGAAAGCAGCGCTGTCCTCGGGCGTCTTCACATCATAACGCCAGTCCGGGTGGCTCCAGTCCATCACAGAGAAATAGAAATGTACGTCAATGCCCTCATCGTTATACGCCTTTACCATTTCCCCCAAAAGGTCTTTCTTGTATGGGGTATTGGCCACTGTGTTTTCTGTATACTTACTAGGCCAGAGGCAAAAGCCTTCATGGTGCTTGGTGGTGATCTTCACATAACGAACTCCCATCTCCTTGGCCATCTTTGCCCACTTCCTGGCATCAAACTTCGTCGGATTCCACTGTTTCATCAACTCCAGCCACTCGCCCGATGGAACTTTTGCCCATGACTTGAGCCATTCCGCAGCACCCGGATAGACTTTCCCGTTCCATTCACCACCGGGAATGGCATAAAGCCCCCAATGGATAAAAGCGCCCAAACGGTTGTCCCGAAATTTCTGCATATCCGCGTCATAACGTTTACCCAAACGATCGGCACCATAGTTCAAAGGAATTTCCTGTTCGGCAGGTAATAATTTATGGCTGTGCTGAGCAGATGCTCCTGCTGCCAATAATGAGAATAAGATGAAAGTCTTTAAGAATTTGTTTTTCATGTTCAATAAATAAAGGAATTATAATTAAGATTGTCTATGAAGACTATGCAAAAGTAACAAAGGCAAACGAATATGACTTACTATTTTTGTTGCCATTACCTACACATATTGTCCTTAAAAAGAAAAATGATTAAAAAAGATGCCCTGTAAGAGGTACAAGGCATCTTTTTACGATAAAAAGTTTAATGAATTTATTTATCATTCTCTGCCTCTTCCCAACCCGGATTTTGCTCAAGCTGTGGATTCATGGTTATTTCTTCTCGAGGAATAGGCCATAAATAACGATAGTCTTCCCATGGCAGGGTTCCTTTTATTGTATATTTATAAGGACTCTTCGGATAACAGATAATAAATCCATCTTCATCTAAAAATATATCTTTATCTACAGTGGCTTTAGTTGCACTAAAACGTTCAGCTCCCGGCTTACTTGGATCCTTCTGCTCATATTTTCCACTATATAATTCCAGCATTTCATCAGTCATCCGCATACCACGCAAAGGCACGGTCAGAAGCTTACCTGCCTTCCAACGCATCAGGTCTTCATAACGATGATTTTCCATAGCCAATTCCACACGACGTTCACGACGGATTTCGCGCAGCAGCGGACTAACCGGATAGTCCAATTTCTCTGCATAGATTTTATCCAGACGTGGGTCTGCCGGTTCTTGTCCTACCACCAATTTTGAGGTTGGATATTTTACAAAATCAAACCCGGCTCGTTCACGTAAAGCATTAATTGTCATATCAACATCTGCTTGTGACAAAGTTCCTTCCAGTTCATATTTAGCCTCAGCATACATTAATAGCAACTCACCATAACGGAACTCAATAGCAGCCTGGATACCATTGGTAGTACGGTCTTGCTCTTCCATGTCACCCATCCAATGTTTAATAACACGATATCCAGTTACAGTAGAACCATTTGTGTTATAATTAATCTTCGGATAATTAATACCATTTTCGTCCAAAGAAACAATACCACCTTCATAAATAGTAACATGTTCTCCAGGACGACAAATAGTTTGCGTCAAACGAGGGTCACGATTTTCCAACTCTCTCCACATACCATAACCTTCAAAATTTGGATTTTCCTCATAATTACCTTCAGAACCACCTACATAAATAGGTCTTCCATCAATACACAAATATTCATCAATAAATCCTCTAGTTGCTCCCATTGATTGACGATTACTATTATTTTGATCATAATAACGCTGAAAAGCATGTCCAAATTCATTTTCAATATAAGTACGGCCTAAAATAACTTCTTTATTATTTGAAAAATCATAGGCTGTAAACATCTTCCAATAAGATTCTCCTGAATTATCTGTATATAAAGAATATTTGCCCAGCAGTTCCTTACAAGCTGTCACACATTCCTGTAAGAACTTAGTTCCATCCAAATTCAGTTCTTTATGATATTTACGATAAGTACCTTCAAACAAACAAATACGAGCTTTCAAGAAATTAGCCATATCTTTATTTAAACGACCACTTTCTTCTTTCCCTTTTTGAGGCAAACCAGCAACAGACTTATTAATACACATTAACAAAGAATCCATAACCTCTGCACGTGAATTACGTGGAGCATACAATTCTTCTGAATCTACATTTAAGTCGCGTGTCAACCAAGGCACATCACCGAAAAATAATACTTTTTTATAATAATCAAGAGCTTTAAAAAAGTAAGCCTCACCTGCATATTGTTCCAATTTGTAGGCAGGAAGTTCACTACGTTGATAACGTTGTAAAAAGAAATTAATCGTTCGTAAATTTGTCCAACTCCATCCACCACTTCCTGCTCCTGTAGGAATTTTATTTAGTCCTGCCAATTCTTTTGGTTCACTACCTGTACGTACACAGTTATCTGAATAAAAATCACCATAAGCCAAGGGACTTCCTGTAACCGGAAGCGGAGTAATATATTTATCTTGTGACCATCCATCACCATGCCCTTTTATATAAGCAGGATAGAGTTTATTTAAATAAAGTTTCAAATCGCTTTCTGTCTTCCAGAAATTTTCATCTGTTACATTATCCAAAGGATAACGTTCCATAAAATCATCATTACATCCTATAAGCATGGAGACTAATCCCAACGCCAATATATATTTTTTCATTTTCATAATCTTTTATTTTTTAAATTAGAAATTAATCTGTGCACCCACTGATACAGAACGCATCATCGGGTAAGATGAAGAAATCGATTCCGGATCAAAAACATCAGGCACACCTGAAATCTCAAATAAATTATAACCAGAAAGATTCAAAGTAACACTATTCATTCCTACTTTAGTAACCCATGACTTAGGTAAGCTATAGCCCAAAGACAAAGTTTTTAAACGAATATATGCAGCATTGTACAAATTTCCTGTATGTGCAATGCTTGAATTCTGAGTTCTACCATACATATGATATTTCGCATTGGTACGGTCAGGACGCCATGAATTATTATAAGTGTCACGGTTTCCGGAAGTATTATTTCCTCCCCATAAAACACGATCTGTTATACAAACATCACGCTTAGCAACTCCCTGAAAGAAAATACCAAGAGATATATTTTTCCATGAAACATTACCATTTAAGCCAAAACGGAAACGCGGAGTACTGTTACCAATAACTTTACGGTCACCTGGATTATAAATAGTATTCTGTCCTGTAGAAACTTTACCATCTGCACCTACACTACTTCTGTGTTCATCATCACCTTCTTTTCCACCATAATCTTCAAAACGAAGATCTCCCGGATACCATGTAGAACCTAGATCTGACTGTGAAGCACCTTGTAATATTTGTTTTCCATTTTCATCTGTTATAAAATCATCTTCTTGCAAAATACCTAAACTGTTATATCCCCAAATCTCACCCATTGTTTTACCTGCATATAAAGAAGAAAGTAATTTATTAGGATTACCATCAAAGCGAACTACCTTTGTTATATAGTCAGACAATACAAAACTTACATCATAATTTATCCCATTAGCCAAACGGTCCTTCCATTTCAGGCTCAATTCCCATCCATTCGTACGCAATATACCTGAATTCTTTTTAGGTGCCGATGCTCCTAAGACACTAGGATATTTATCACCTGCCATTAAAATATCTTTGGTTCGACGAGAATACCAATCAAAAGTAAAATCTAAACGATTCCCCAATAAAGCCACATCAATACCGAAGTCAATAGTAGTCGCTGTTTCCCAAGTCAAATTTGGAGAAATCAGTCCCGAAGGAGAAATTCCCATTGGACGGCTTCCCCCCATATCCCAATTTACAAAACCTACACTACCATACTCGGGAATATATGCATAATTAGAAACATTCTGATTACCCAAAGATCCCCATGAAGCTCTTAACTTCAAATTATCCAGCCAAGTAAGATTATTTTTTATAAATGATTCTTCAGAAACTCTCCAACCTGCGGAGAAGGAAGGGAAAAATTTAAAACGGTCTTCTTTGCGGAAACGTGAGGTACCATCATAGCGACCATTGAACTCAAACAGATAACGATCATTAAAAATATAGTTAACACGAGCAAAAGCTCCACGAATAGCCCAATGTTCTGCACTATCATAAGCATATTGATTGCCAGTAGTAGCATTTATCACTGGGATATTAGGAGTCAAAATACCCTGAGCTTTCGCTCCTGTGTAACGATAAGTATACCACTCCTGATTAAAACCTGCTACAGCACCCACATAATGTTTTCCAAATGTTTTATCAAAATTAGCATAAGCATTAATAGTATAATAATCAGAATGGGTTACTTGTTCTAAAATACTAGAAGGATCGGTATGAGTCTTCACTGTAGATGTCCAATTATCTACTACATACTCACGAGTTGGAACCACTTCTTTGTAATAGTATTCATTCGGACGATAAGAGAACTCACCCTTCAAGCTCAAACCATCCATCAAAGTTATAGTAGGATTGATGCTGAACACCGCATTAGTACGTTTGGTTTCTTTCGTAGCTCCATAAGCTAACCAACCTATAATATTATCAGTCCACATCTCTCCTAGCGGGTCTGTTGCGGCAGTTTTTACCGGTGCACACACATTACGTTCCGGTTCTCCCATCATAGCAGACCATAAGGACCCTTTTTGTGGGTTTATGTATGGTTCATCCAAATTAGAGACATTATAACTAATCTTGGCATTGACTTTAAACCACTTGGTGATTTCTGAATCAATACTCATCAATCCATTAAAACGATTTTGCTTATCTGTATTTATTTTATACATTCCCTCTTGATGCTGATATCCCAAAGACAAATAATAGCGGCTTTTTGCTGTTCCGCCACTAATGCTAGCTGTATGTTTTTGCAATGGTGTCCAGTCTCTTACAACTTCTTCAAACGGATTCATGCTTGAGACCCATGAGAATTTTGATGTACTTCCCTGCTGATAAATCCAAGCATTTTCTGCTGTAGGATTTTCCATCCATTTTTTCTTGGCTTCCAACAGCTGCATACTCCAATCCGAGACAGAGTTACCAGTCCATTCTGTACGTTCATTCTCGGCCAATTGCAATGTATAAGCATCCATAATATCAGGGCGATGTGATGGAGTATTCCACTGCATACTAAAATTATAAGTAACTGTAGGTCTTTGTTCTTTTTGACCTGACTTAGTGGTAACCAACATTACACCATATGTAGCGCGAGCACCATAAATGGCAGCTGAAGCTGCATCCTTCAATAAAGAAATGCTCTCAATATCATTAGGATTCAACATGTTAAGATAAGTAGCATCCATTTGTATACCATCAACCAAAATCAAAGGGCTACCTTCATCAACCTGCCATTTGCCATTTGAATCCTGGCTCATTGAAGTACCCCCACGAACATTAAAAGAAGGAACAGCCCCAGGGGAAGCGCTTGTTGCTGAAACGTTCAAATTAGGAAGTACGCCTTGCAAAGCCTGACCAATATTTGCAACTGGTTTATTTGCAAGAGCTTCACTGGAAACAGAAGCTACAGCACCAGTTAAATTTACCTTTTTCTGAGTACCAAAACCAACTACAACTACTTCATCCAGCGTTTTAGAATCTTCCACCAAACAAACTTCAGTTTTAGTTCCTGCCTTTATAGTCTGTGGAACATAGCCAATATAAGAGACTAAAATACTTGCACCTTTAGAAACACTCAATTGATAATTACCATCAATATCTGTAATTACACCATTAACTGTACCTTTTTCTACAACATTTGCTCCAATTATCGGCTCACCTGTAGCATCGACAACTTTTCCTTTAACTGTCACCTTACTACCTTGTGTTTCTGTATTCTTCTTATTGTTAGGAAACAATACGATTTGAGAATTTGTTATCTCAAAACCGATTCCAACCGGATTCAACATTTTATCCATAGCCTTACGAACAGTTTCATTCTGTACGGAAAGGCTAACTTTAACCTTAATATTGACTTCAGTGGGATTATAAAAAAATGTATAGCCACTGGCTTTCTCTACTTTCGGCATAGCCTCTGATAGAGGAATATTTGAGAAAGAAAGGGAAAAACGCTTTTCTGTTTGAGCCATTAGAAAGGTTGTACAAAAAAGCATTAAAATAAATGCAGAATATTTCTTTAAATTCATATTTTTGTAGATTATAAAGTTAACTAGTGGGGAATAAATGCCCAGAACGACCAAATTCTTTATTCATTCCTCCGGTTAATAATTAATTTAACTCACGTAGAAGAGAGGCTGTCTCAAAATGATTTTTGAGATGGCCTTTTTTATATCATCAATGTTTCATAGGCATTATATTTTTAAGGGTTAGTACTAGATATTTCTTTTATGGTTAACACATTATGTTCATCGAAATTGTATTCTAACGGATTCAAGCGTGCCATAATACGTACAATTTCCTCTAATGTTTCATGACGTAAAGTAAAACTATAAATATATTTATCAGACAAAGATGGAGACAGATTAATCTTCACACTATACCACTTAGAAAGAAACCGACAAATGTATCCTAAAGGTTTTCCTTTGAATATAATCTTATCATTAGCCCACGAACTCATAAAGTGAACATCTCCTCTTTCAATTGACAGAGCATTGTTCAGCTTATTAAATGTTGCCATTTCACCCGGTTGCATAAGACGATGCTCTTTAGATGTCTCCAATGATACAGAGCCTTCCACGAGCCCCACATATGTATTAGCAGAGTCAGGATGCGAAGTTACATTAAACTTTGTTCCATGTACAACCACTTTCATACCTTCAGTCTCCACTACGAAAGGATGATCTTTATCATGCTTAATATCAAAATATGCTTCACCCAAAAGATTGACCAAACGTGAATTATCATTAAAGTCAGTATTTAAGGAAAGAGAAGTATTGGTATGCAAACACACTTGAGTACCATCTGACAAATAAACTTTTGACTTACCACTCAAGTTGGTATAAACCTGAGTGCCCGATTCCGGGCGACCCAAATTTATACCTATATATAATGTACAAGAGAGAGCTATAAGCAAAAAAACAGAAGCAACAGCAGCATAGCGTTTGAAAGATACAGAACGAGTCTTATGAACAGAAGGTTCAGCTTTTACCTCTGTAGTCTTCATTCGTTTCGATAATTCTTTCCAATAATAATTTGTATCGGGAGTGTAATTAATAGCATTTTCCTGTACCTTTTGCCACAAAGTTTGTAACTCCTCAAAAATTACCCTATGGTTATCCTCAGCCAACCACACGGTCAAGTCGTGTTCTTCTTCAGCTGTAATATCGTGTTTCAGCTTTTGAATAATTAGATTCCAGGGTATTTCTTTTTTCATTTCGTATGTCTTTTTAGCTTTTTACAACCGTATGACACATCAAAATGAAATAACCCTTATTCAAAAAAGAGTTTTTTTTAAAAAAGATAGATATATTTTTCGTCCAAGAAGTTCTTTATTAACTTTAAAGCTTTAGTTATCTGAGCTTCTACCGTTTTTATTGAGATTTGCATTTTTTCTGCTATTTCTCTATTTGAGAGGTTTTCATGCCGACTATATTGAAAAACCTCCCGACATTTATCGGGTAATGCACAAATAGCCTCCATAATAAGATGTTGCAATTCCTCCATTTCAAGAGCCGAGATATCTTCATCTCTTATTTCCTCTTCCACTTCTTCAAGACGAAGCATTGAACGATTGTCACGCAGATAATTTAAGCACCGGTTGCGGGCTGCCTGAAAAAGGTATGCTTTAAACGAAAGAGTAATATTTATTTCATTTCTATGTTCCCAAATATGAACGAAAAGCTCTAATATAAGCTCTTCAGCATCTTGGGTATCTGATACATAGACATGCGCAAAACGACATAACGATGCAAAATAAGTATCAAATAAATACTTAAACGCTTGCTCATTACCGCTTTGAATGAGTTTCAATAACAATATATCGTCATTAATGCTCATAAAATAATTATTGAACGCAAAGATAGGAATTAAATAAGAGAAAGCCGCCTGAAAGATAATACTTATCTCACAAACGGCTCTTATTATTATACTTTAAACTAGATTACAACCGAATTGCTTTCATAATCTTCTCCAAGGCTCCGGAATTATTCTTCACATAATCTCCGGCTGCATTTCCCGCCTGCTGCAAATAGCTGTTATCAGTCAGGAATCTATCCATCAAACGTTTAAATTCCTCATAATCATTGATTTCAAACCCACCCTTCTTTTCTAAAAGATGCTGAGCCTCACGGAATTTCTTATTGTTCGGACCAAAAATAACCGGAATGCCGTACACTGCTGCCTCAAGCACATTATGAATACCAACTCCAAATCCTCCACCGATATACGAAATTTCCCCATAACGGTAAATGGATGAAAGCAACCCATAACAATCAATAATCAGGCAATCGGCTTTCGATACATTTTCTGCTGTTGCCTCTGTATAACGGACACAAGGACGCTTTACCTTCTCCATGATTTCTTTCAAATGGCTGTCACTCACCACATGAGGGGCTATGACCAACTTCATTTCGGGGTGTTCATTAAAGTACCTGATAAAAATATCTTCATCAGGTCCCCACGAACTACCGGCAACAAAAGTCTTCGAATTTCCTTTAAATGCTTTTACCAAAGGGAGATCCTTGGCAACAGTGCAAATATCCAATACCCGATCAAAACGAGTATCACCTACAATCGTTACATCAGTAACACCGATACTTGCCAACAGTTTTTCAGAGACTTCATTCTGCACAAATAAATGTGAAAAAGTCTTCAGCACTTTACGGTAATCCTTACCATACCAACGGAAAAAAATCTGATTCGGGCGGAATATAGACGAAACACTATAAACCGGAATACCTTTCTTATAAAGTGTATTCAAATAATTCTGCCAAAATTCATACTTTATAAAGAATACCATACAGGGATTCACCATCTCGATAAAACGCCTCACATTACGAGGTGTATCAAAGGGCAGATAACACACAATATCAGCCCCTTGATAGTTTTTTCTCACTTCATACCCTGAAGGAGAAAAAAAAGTCTGCAATATTCTATACTCAGGGTGCTCCTTACGAATACGCTCAATTAATGGACGTCCTTGTTCAAACTCGCCCAAAGATGCTGCATGAAACCAGATATAACGGGCATTCCGGTCAATCTTGTCACGCAGGATATCAAATACCTCCCGATGACCTTTCACCATCTTGGCAGGCTTGGAGCTGAACAATGCAGCCAGCTTAACCCCGAATAGATAAATATAGATGACTAGATTATAAATCATGATTCACGGTATTACTTGAGCACTTCCACAGCCCGGCGAATGCGTCTCAATGTTTCTTCTTTTCCTAAAACAGCAGAAATATCAAACATGTGCGGCCCTTTGCCCTCGCCTACCAATGTCAAACGGAAGGCATTCATGATATTGCCCAAATGATAACCTTTATCTTCTATCCATTTCATTACTACCTTTTCCTGATTCTCCAATGAGAAATCATCCAATGCTTCCAATACATCGGCAAGCTCCAACATACGCTCGGGAGAGTCTTCTTTCCAGCGTTTCTTGGTAGTCTTCTCATCGTACTCCATCGGAGCTACAAAGAAGAACTTGCAGGTTCCCCACAAATCTTTAATGAAACTAACGCGGTCTTTCATCAATCCCACCACTGTTATCACTTTATCCATAGGAGCCTCTATGCCGTTTTCTTTCAGGACAGGCATAAACAAAGCCGCTATTTCAGCATTGTCTTTCTTCAATATATATTCGTGATTAAACCACTTTCCTTTTTCAAAATCAAATTTTGCACCGGCCTTACTGCAATGGCTTAAGTTAAACAATTGCACCAATTCATCCAATGACATGATTTCTTGGTCATTACCCGGATTCCATCCCAACAAAGCAAGGAAATTGATAACAGCTTCAGGCAAATATCCCGACTCGCGATATCCGGATGATACTTCTCCGGTTTTAGGATCATGCCATTCCAATGGGAATACGGGGAAACCAAGACGGTCACCGTCACGCTTACTCAGCTTTCCATTTCCATCCGGCTTCAACAATAACGGCAGGTGAGCGAATTCAGGCATCGTATCTTCCCAACCGAAAGCACGGTATAACAATACATGTAAAGGAGCAGAAGGCAACCATTCCTCTCCACGAATAACGTGAGAGACTTCCATTAAATGGTCATCCACGATATTTGCCAAATGATAAGTAGGCAACTCATCTGCAGATTTATATAATACTTTATCATCAAGAATGGACGAATTTATCACCACTTCACCACGAATAATATCATGTACATGAACATCTTCATTAGGTTCTATCTTAAAACGTACCACATACTGTTTTCCTTCTGCTACCAATGCATCAACTTCTTCTTTCGACATTGTCAAAGAGTTGCGCATGGTCATACGGGTTGAAGCATCATACTGAAAGTTAGGAATCTCCTTACGTTTCGCATCCAACTCTTCAGGAGTATCAAAAGCAATATAAGCTTTGTCGTTATCCAACAAGACTTGCACATATTTTTTATAAATATCGCGACGTTCAGACTGACGATACGGACCGAAATTACCACCAAAACTTACGCCTTCATCAAACGTAATCCCCAACCACTTGAACGATTCGATAATGTATTCTTCCGCTCCCGGAACAAAACGATTTGAATCGGTATCTTCTATACGGAAAATTAAATCTCCACCGTGCTGACGAGCAAACAGGTAGTTATACAAAGCAGTGCGCACACCACCAATATGCAACGCTCCCGTTGGACTCGGAGCAAAACGAACTCTTACTTTTCTTTCTGACATTGTTGTTTTATATAAAATACGCCGCAAAATTAATCTAAATTTTACAAGCATCGTTCGATTTCCCCATTTATAAAAATGACATGCAGGTGCAAAAAGAGCAGGATAGTATTCTTGCTACTTACCAGCCCTATTTCCATATAGAAAAGAATGCGGAAAAAGAGATGATTGAGAGACTGAGAGAAGACTATAACAAAACACTTCGCCATTCCTTGCCCGGCACAGATTATATAAGATACATAGAGCGCATGCTGAAAGAGATGTATAGAAATGGAATTATTGCCGGTAATGACCTCACCCGAATGGAAGAGGACAGCATCACTGCCATACGAACGGTAGAACAGAATACGGCCACAAGTCGGCCGGTCGGTCAGTTATATACTGTAAAAGATGCTTATGAATACCTGCTGAACGCCGATACCACCCATTACAAGAAGAAGGTTTTGCAGCAGTGCAACTTAAATAATTATATTACTCCAAATCTTATTTATGACGAAGCCAAATCTGAAGCAGCACAGAAAGACCTGCTATCCAATATTTCCTATGCAAACGGTTTTGTCTTAAACGGTCAAAAAATTATAGACCGCGGAGAAATTGTAAACGAACAGACCTACAATATATTAGAGTCTTTACGAAAAGAATGGGAAAAGCGCAGTGATTCTTTACAAGAGAAACGGCTGACACTGGCCGGACAAATACTCTATGTCGGCATCTTCCTGTTTTGCTTCATGGTCTATTTGGATTTGTTCCGTGCCGATTATTATGAGCGCAAAGGCAGTTTAAGTTTGCTTTTCGCACTGATAGTGCTATTTCCGGTTATCGCCTCCGTCATGGTATCGCAAAGTCTATCCAGTATTTATATCGTTCCTTTTGCGATGATACCGATTATAGTGCGTATCTTTCTTGACTCGCGAACGGCATTCATGGCTCACGTCACCATCATCCTGCTCTGTTCCATCACATTGCGTTTCCCTCATGAGTTTATTCTCTTGCAGGTGGTGGCGGGCATGGTATCTATCTATAGCTTACGCGAATTATCACAACGCTCGCAACTTCTGCGAACGGCTTTGGTGGTTTTTGCCAGTTATGCATTGTTGTATTTTGCTTTTGAGCTGATTCACGAAGATGATTTGACCAAGCTGAATACACGTATGTATATCTACTTTATGATAAATGGCATTCTACTGCTGTTTGCTTATCCGCTGCTGTTTATTTTGGAAAAGACTTTCGGCTTTACTTCCAATGTTACGCTGGTAGAGCTTTCCAATATCAACAACAGCTTGCTACGCGAGATGTCGGAGATAGCTCCGGGCACTTTCCAACACTCCCTTCAGATGGCTAATCTGGCAGCAGAAGCAGCCAATAAAATCGGTGCAAAAAGCCAGTTGGTTCGTACAGGAGCGCTTTACCATGATATAGGTAAAATGGTAAACCCCGCCTTCTTCACCGAGAACCAGTCGGGAGTAAATCCGCATAAAAGCCTCAACTATGAACAAAGTGCGCAAGTTATCATAAGCCATATCACAGATGGCTTAAAGCTTGCCGAGAAACATAATCTGCCTAAAGTCATTAAAGACTTTATCAGCACGCATCATGGAAGAGGACTGACTAAGTACTTCTACATTTCCTATAAAAATGAGCACCCTGACGAAGAAGTGGATGCCGAAAAATTCCGTTATCCGGGTCCCAACCCATTCACCAAGGAGCAAGCCATCCTAATGATGGCCGACTCCGTAGAAGCAGCTTCACGAAGCCTGCCCGAATATACAGAAGAAAGTATAGGAACCTTAGTAGACAAAATCATCGATGCGCAAGTTGCAGAAGGATTTTTCAAAGAATGTCCTATCACTTTCAAAGATATCGCCTTAGTGAAAGCGCTGTTTAAGGAAAAACTGAAAACGATGTATCACACTCGAATCAGTTATCCTGAGTTGAAGAAATAGCACGAATACTTTCAAGCAGTCCGGCGCAAGCGTCTTCCAGAATATCCAATACATTCTCGAAACCTTGCGCCCCTCCATAATAAGGATCGGGTACATAATCCACCATCTTCACCCGACAATAGTCTGTCATCCGGCGGATTTTCTTCTCTGTTTCCAAATCAGGCGCCCGTTCTATCAAATCCTCTATATTGCGGTCGTCCATACCGATAATCATATCAAAGTGATAAAAATCATCTGTACAGACAGGGCGGGAACGATGAGTCAGATTGTATCCCCGACGAGAAGCATGCATACGCATACGGCTATCAGGCAGTTCTCCTTGATGATAACTCAAGATACCGGCAGAATCAACTTCTATTTCTCTCTCCAGACCTTCTTTTCTAATTAAAGTACGCATAACTTCTTCTGCGGAAGAGGAACGGCAAATATTGCCGAGGCAAACAAAAAGTATTTTCTTCATATAGTTCTACAAACAAAGATATTCTTTAAACGATTTCACATCACGATTCATAATCAGTGACTCCGGGAACTTGGTAAGTTGCAACAAGTCATACAAATAATCATATCGGGCAATATCAAATGAAATATGTGCATCGCTTCCCAGAATCACCGGCACCTCATATCGTTTACACAGCCGCAGGATAGAAAGGTTGTTCTCCCGGGCATTCGGCTTATTGCGCGTTGGTTTTAAAGAACTGTTATTTATCTCCAACAGGGTATGATGTTCTTTTGCCGCCAATACAATAGGCTCGAAATTTAATTCGGCCGTACCATCTCCGGGGTGACTGATAATATGAATAAAAGGATTACTGACTGCCTTCACCATCCCATGCGTATTTTCGTCTACCGTGCCATAACTATAACATAAAGAATGAATACCGGCAATACGAATATCCAACATTCTCATACAGTTCTCATCCATATCAAGATTTCCCTCCCCGTCAAGAATGTTAATCTCTGCCCCCAATAACAATTCGATGCCGTACATCTGTCGGGGAACAACATGCAGATTTCTAAAATAAATGGGATTACAGCTTCCCGGAACACCGGGAGAATGCTCCGTTATTCCCAACAATTTCAAACCCTTGCCGGCAGCAGCCTGTGCCATCTCCTGTAAAGTACTGAATGCATGCCCGCTGGCAATGGTATGGGTATGCACATCTAATTCTATTTTCATAATTACTGTGGATCTACATCATAATATACTAATAGGGAACGAAAACGCTCGTCTTCAATAATTGCACGTTGCACGGCAAGCAAATAATCGCGCACTTTCGCTATCGAAGCGGTCTGTTCCACTTTAACCATAATCTTTTTAATAAATAAGGTTTGAATACGAGCTACCGGTGGTTTATCCGGTCCCAACACACGACTTCCCAAACCGGAACGAAGTTGTGCAGCCATTGCATCCGCCGCCATATCAAGCACATCTTCTTTCCGATGTTTCAGATAAACATAAATGAGACGGTAATAAGGCGGATACTTGAATATCTGCCGTTCTGCCGACTGGTCATAATAAAGTTGTTCATAATCATTCGATATCACCTGGCGAATCACCGGCAAGTCAGGAGACTTTGTCTGCAAAATCACCAACCCTTGCCTGTTCTTTCTTCCGGCACGTCCCGCCACCTGTGCCATCAGCTGGAAAGCACGCTCATGGCTGCGGAAGTCCGGGTAGTTCAACATCGTATCGGCATTCAGTATACCTACCACGCTGACATGGTCAAAGTCCAATCCCTTTGAAACCATCTGCGTACCAATCAATATATCTGTCTTACCCTGTTCAAAATCAGCGATTATCTTCTCGTATGCCGTTCGGGTTCGAGTAGTATCCAAATCCATCCGGGCAACTCTCGCTTCGGGAAAAATCAGTTTAATATCATCTTCAATACGTTCCGTTCCGAACCCCCGATTCATCAGTTCCACACTACCACAGGCAGGGCACGAACGGGGTACCTGATACGTATATCCGCAATAATGACAGGTCAGTTGGTTTAATCCCTTATGATAAGTAAGGCTCACATCACAATTCTTACACTTCGGAACCCAGCCGCAAGTATGACATTCTATCATCGGAGCAAAGCCACGACGATTTTGAAACAAAATCACCTGCTCTTTACGTTCCAATGCCTCTTTAATTTCTTTGACCAAGCGAGGAGAAAAAGGTCCCTGCATCCTTTTTTGATGAGCAAGTTCTTTAATATCCACCAATTCGATATGAGGAAGCTGAATATCTTGATAGCGTTCCTTCAATTCTACAAATCCGTATTTACCCGATATCGCATTGAAATAACTCTCCACACAGGGAGTGGCTGTACCTAAAAGAACTTTAGCACCAAACATCGATGCCAGCATAATAGACGAATTGCGGGCATGATAACGGGGAGCCGGGTCTTGTTGCTTATATGTATTTTCATGCTCTTCATCTACGATTACCAATCCCAAGTTCTTGAAAGGAAGAAAAATGGAAGAACGAACCCCCAATATCACATCATATTCTTCGTCTCCCAACTGCTTCTGCCAGATTTCCACACGTTCGGCATCCGGAAACTTAGAATGATAAATGCCGAGACGATGGCCGAATACCCGCTTCAGACGTTCGGTTATCTGAGTAGTCAAAGCAATCTCCGGCAATAGATAGAGCACTTGTTTGCCCGCTTTCAGCACCTCTTGAATAAGATGAATATATATTTCGGTCTTGCCGCTGGAAGTTACTCCGTGCAGCAGACAGACATTCTTTTCTCTGAAACATTGGAGAACAGACTGATAGGCCTGTTGCTGTGCCGGGTTCAGCGGATTGATATCCGTTGTCTTCAGCATACCTTTATCCAGACGCCCTATTTCCTGATAATAGATTTCAAACACTCCTTTTTCTACCAGCCCGTTAAGAACGGCGGCAGAACCACCGGCCTTCTCCAATAAAGTTCTCTTAGTGACTTCCTTTAAGGTAGTTTCACGCGATACCCAACCGGAAAGCTCTATATATTTCATCAACAGTGCCAATTGTTTGGGAGCACGTCCCAAATCATTGAAAAGTTGCTGTAACCGGGCTTCATCCATACCGGAGTCTGCCAATTTTACACGCGCTTCCGTACGGGGTTTATAATTACGCTTTAATTCCTCCTTCACGTAAATAGCTTCCTTGTCAAGCAATGACTTAATGACCGGAAGAATATTTTTCATCCCGCTTGCCTTTTCCAGTTGGGTGACACATTGTTCTGTGTCATTACTCAACAAGTCTAATATTTTCTGTTCCTTTTCGGGAAGCGAAGCCGATGCTTCAAAGTCCGGGTTATACACCACCAAAGTCTCACTTTCCAACTTCATGCCGGACGGAATGGCAGCCTTATAAACATCTCCCAATGTACAGAGATAATAAGAAGCCAGCCACTCCCAAAATTCAAACTGTTTAGGCAGCAATACAGGAGTTGAATCAAGCACCTCTTCTATATCCTTTGTCTCATAACCTTCGGGAGCTGCATAATGCACATTGGTGACGATAGCCGTATAGAATTTCTTCCGTCCAAACGGTACTACAACCCTACACCCTATCTGTACTTTCTCTTCCATTTCTGCCGGAAGCGAATAAGTGTACTGACCGGCAATAGGCAACGGCACTATGACATCTACATATTTTTTCATACCGCAAAATTACAAAAAAGGAGACACTCAGTAAAGAATGCCTCCTTTTTATCTTTTATTAAATGAACTTGCTTAGAACAGATACGCAAGTGATACTTGCCAGGTATTGTTCTTAATCTTAATGACTTCTTCATTCGTGGTCTCGATAGTAGCCGTATGACTTAAAGCAAAGTTATAATTTACGCCTATCTGTATATGACGAATCAACTTCACACCCGCACCTACATTGAAAGTTGTATTATTCTTCTTCAACTCATAATCCATAAAGCCTTTTTTATTACCGATATTAAAGCCAAACTGCGGGCCGGCAGCAATATAAGCACCCAGCATACTTCCCAATCCAAATGACCATTTCAAATTCACAGGAATTTCAAACGTTTTCAATTTAGCATCTGTATCATATCCTTTGGCAGCCAAATCTGTTTGTGAATACAAAGCAGCAATGTCAGCTCCCACCCCGATAATAGGCAATGTGAACTCAGCCATAGGGCCAATAAACCAACCGGTCTGGTTATCACCTTTCAAGGCATCCTTTGAAAAGCTTGCTTTTGACAGGTTCAAACCACCCTTCACACCGAAGTGTAACTGAGCTTGAACAGGAGCAGCCATCATCAAACATACAGCTACCATAAATACACTAATAATCTTTTTCATGTTCGTCTATTTTTAGTTTACATTGCAAAGATAAGGATAAAAAATGAGAATCAGTAATCAGGATAGAAACAAAGTAAATAAGCACAGGGCAGAAACATAGAAAGGTTAAGCTGTTCCTTGCCGACAGCTAAGGCATTTTAATCCGTGAATTATTACGTTCTACCGCAATGGGACATACGTCCTGCCACAGTGGGACGTACGTCCTGCTGTAATGGGACGTATGTTCCGCTGTAATGGGACGTAATAATCGACCTTATAAAATGGCTTAGTCCAAAGAAAGAAAAACCTTAACCCGACCGGGAAAATGACTTAAGAGTTCCCGCTGTTCTACAAATATCATGGAGAGCCGATGTAGGATAAACAATAACAAAAGGGGCCATCCACTTTTTGGACAGCCCCTTCATCACACCACCCCGGTAGTGCTTAATACTCTTCTTC
>PPYF01437741.1_pt1 | contig 22310 bp, 25 predicted proteins | sample 1559871 | NCBI WGS metagenome assembly PPYF01 (sample SAMN08240021, study PRJNA423297) | Human gut metagenome, whole genome shotgun sequencing project.
AAAAAAACCTATTGTCGACACTAGCACAGAAAATAATTGAAGGCTAGAGGGAGGAGAAAAGAGGCAGGGGGGATTGCCGTAATATACAGAATACATTGTAATACTGAAAATTTATCAGTATTTTGAGCAAGAACGGACCTGATGCCCGCTAGTGTGCGAAACGCGGGATTTGTATGCATTTTCAGGGGATAGTATTTTTATTTCAGTATGTTTGATGTATGAAAGATATTTCCGTGCAAAATATTTCTGGAAAAATAAAGAAGGTTTTTCAGGAATACTGTCAAAAACTATAGGCCATAAGAAATATATTGATTTAATTGTATAATTATATTCCAGTGTTCATTGGAATGCACTTGTATATCGCGTAGGGGAGCTGTAAATGTTGCAAAGAAGAGACGCGGTCTTGAAAATGCCACATGTTCCATAAAGAACATGATATGCTGTTCTTCAGACTGCTTTTCTTCGCCAGAAAATGGTGTTGCATACATATCACGGGGTCTTTATTTGGATAAATAGATGGATATGGCCTGATGAAATATCCTTTTATATCTTCACACGATTTTTTTTCCTTCCCGTTGTTTTATTTTTATACCCGTTGATGACTGTCGACACATAAAAGCGCGTGACGGCGGTGCCCCTGAGCATACAGTCGGAAAACATCCGCGATCAGTAAAGACAGTCCTCCAAAACGGGTGATCGGGAGGGCCGCCTTGCCGCCTGCGGGACAAACGCCAAAAGCCCCCTGGCCTAGAATGGCCCGGGGGCTTTTGGCGTCCTTTAGGACGCGCGCGGGGCGCGGGAAACGGCTCGCTACGCTTGTTTTATGGATGGGGCGCCGTTTGGACCGGGCGGAACCCTAGTACCGCATCCCGGAAAAGTCGCCGTAACAGTCGTGGCTGGTGGAGGCCTGTTTCGGGTCCAGCAGGACGGCTTCCCACATTTCCGTGTAGTAGACGCAGGTGCCGGGATTTTGGGCGGCGGCCGAGAGGTGATCCCTCGCCTCAAAAACGGGCCATGAACATTTGAGGGACAGCGCGTCGTTGAAAGAATCCGCTTCCACGATTTCGGAAGCGCCCTGGACAAGGTTCATGTTCATCCCTGAGTAGTAAACAAGCTTGTATTGAGACATGGCGGTGTGTCCACGGGGGGAGAGGCTGGCTCTCCCCCCGCCGTGTTAAGGATTAATGAAGGCCGGGAAGAAGATATTTACTCACAACGAACAGAACCACAAGCAGGACGATGCCCAAAGTGATGCCGCCCTTGATGAGCTTGAGCTCCGTTTCGTCCATGGGCTCGTATTCCATCTTCTGTATTTCTTCATGAAACTTCACGTCGTTCTTCTTTTCTGCCATGATCGTTCTCCTTAGCTAGGCAGTGTGTGAAATCAGGAGGCCAGAGGAGGGGTCATGCCGTGGAAGAACAGCCACGAGATGAACAGCCCAAGCCAGATGATGAAGCCGAACAGGCACACCACATAGACGATGGCCAGTCTGCCGATGCCTTCCTCCATGAGCTTGCGGAAGTTCGACACCATGCCGATGGTGAAGAAGGTGAGCAGGAAGAAGATGACGCGGAACGCGTTCAGCGTACCGGAAACGCTCGCGCCGGTCTTCTGCAGCTCGGGGGACTGGAGGCAGATGATGAGGAGAATGGCGAACGTGATGATATAGCCGAGCACGAAGCGGGGGAAACGGGCCCACACGTCGCCCCAGTGCATGGTCCGGTCGCCGGACTTGTCAAACTTGGTGCACCATACCCATGCGAGGACCAGGGCCCACACGCCGATGAACACGTCGATGAAGATCTTGACGGTGGTGGTGACCATGATGATCCAGCCGGGTTCCCAGTTGATCCCGGCTTCGGCGGCCTTGGCGAGGATCAGCGATTCGGCGATGGCGCCGGAAGCGATGGCTCCGCCGTCGGACTTGACGGCGAGGCCCATCCAGCCGCCCGCGACCATGGGTTCTCCGGTCAGGAAGTGCTGCGCGATGAAGGGGAGGATCAGCATTTCGATGCAGGTGAATACCACGACGAGCGAGGAAACCATGATCGGAACGACGGGCCGGGAGCGGATGGCCGCGCCCGTGGCGATGGCGGCGGAAACGCCGCAGATGGAGATGCCGGACGCCAGCGGGGCCGCCCATTCGCGGTTGAACTTGAAGTACCGGCGGGCGACGTAATAGACCACGCACCAGTAGAGGAGATAGGCTTCAACAATGGCGCACAGTCCCCGGAAGATGATGTGCCCGGCGAAACCGGCGGCGTCGGCGGCCTTCACGCCGAGTTCCGCGCCCATGATGACGATGGCGATCTTGACGAACAGCTCGGGACGGCAGGCGTCCTTCAAAGATTCCGCAAGATTCGGCATAAAGTTACTGATCACGATGCCCATGACGAGGGCGAGGATGAGCCCCGCCTCGGTGCTCAGTCCCAGCGCCCACGGAATCCCCTGCGCCTTGAGCTGGGTTGGGTTGGCCGCGATGTAGGCGTTGGCGCCCAGCGTATAACAAATCATGGCGATAAAGAAGATGATGGTGAAGGACTTGACGAACTTCACCACGTCGTTCCCCATGAGCTTCACACAACAAGCCAGCGCGCCCGTCAGGATGGCATAGGTAGCGAACAGTGCGCCATAGCCGGGGAGAAGACCTTTGGTGGCGGGACGCCACGCGTCAAGCGGATCGCCCACCCACATGCCGATTTTGACGGCCCAGCCGAGCATGTCTATCCCGCTGAACTTGAGCAGGGCAAGGATAAAGATGACGCTTCCAAGCAACAAGGCTACGCGATCTTCATTCAACGGCTTTCTTACGGTTTCCATATTCCTCACTCCGAAATATGTTCTTAAGTAATGCGAAATGCTCCTAAAGCATGAGTCCAGCCCCCTCGACCGGGTGCACGCTGAAAAAGACGGAGGAAACGGTCCTCATTCACGGGAACGGATGCCGTTCTCGCGTCAAGCGTGTCCGGGAGCATGAAAGAGCCTCTTTCAGTCATATCCGATCTGGAGACTTACGAGAGGGAACGCGGAGGAGCGAAGGGGAGTGGGAGCATCCCGTGAAAGTCGCACAGTTTGGGAAGAAAATCATTTTGCAGGCGGCAAAGATGGATTTTCCTGACGACGGGGTCGTAGAGAAGAAAACCAAGCAAGAGGGAAAGCAACGGAAGAAGAGGTTCTATGCCGCTTGTATTTGTATTGTAATTTGAACGCTTGTGTTCAGCAATGCGCTGCGTTATGGCATATTCGCAGATTTCTTCGGATACGATGTTTTCTCTGTCTTCGAAGTAAAAGGTATTCTCCATTCCTGCATATTGCCATACTCCACAGATCATTGTGAACACAAAAAGTGTACATATGAATCTTTGTGTGACTGAAGGAATAGGCATACAACAGCTCTCTGGGGATTATTCGGATGATATAGTGAATTTTTAAACTTGAAAATAAAACATGTCAATACGGTTTAGTATTATTTTATCAGATCGTATCTTTTTCATTGAAATAATACTGCATACTAGTCGAACCCCACAGCGCTCAAAAGGAAAAAGGAACAGGCCGCCAGAAGCCCGGAAGCGGGAATGGTAAGGACCCATGCAATGATGAGGTGCCCCGCGACCCCCCAGCGGACGGCGGTGAGGCGCTTGGTCGAGCCTACGCCGAAGATGCAGGCCGTGATCGTGTGCGTCGTGCTGATCGGCGCTCCAAGGATCGACGCGCCGGAGATGACCAGCGCGGCCGACGTTTCGCTGGCGAAGCCGTGAACGGGTTCCAGTTTGAAGATCTTATGCCCCATGGTTTTGACGATTTTCCAGCCGCCCATGGCAGTACCGAGCGCCATAAAGGTGGCACAGAGGCACTTGACCCAGAGGGGGACGGCTATCGTTTCGATTTCGTTGAAAATGAAGAGGGCAAGGGTGATCACCCCCATCGTTTTCTGCGCATCGTTCATACCGTGGCTGGTCGCCATGAACGCCGCCGAGAGCACCTGAAGCCGCGTGAACGCCGTATTGAGCTTGTTCCGTGCGCACTTTGCGCACAGGAACATGATGAGGAACATGACCAGCAGCCCCATACCGAATCCCGCCAGAGGGGAGAGGACCAGCGGCAGCAGTATTTTGGTCAGGATGGAGCCCCCGTTGAGGGATGAAAAGCCGGCATAGGCCACGGCGGCCCCCATGAGCCCTCCTATCAGCGCATGTGAGGAAGAGGAGGGGATCCCGAAATGCCATGTGAACAGGTTCCAGCCTATCGCCCCGATCAGGGCCGCAAGCACCAGCGGCTGGCAGTTTGCGACAATATCGGGGTGGACAATGCCCGATCCGAGCGTGTTGGCGACCTTTGTCCCTAAAAACGCCCCGATCAGGTTGAGGGTGGCTGCCATGATGACGGCAGTCCGAGGGCTCAGCACCTTGGTCGAAACCACGGTAGCGATGGCGTTGGCGCAGTCGTGAGCGCCGTTGGTGAAATCGAAGATCAACGCCACGATGATGATCAGAATAAGGAGGAAGGAAACGTCAAACATACTTCAGCGCAACCTCCTCAAGCGTGTCGGCGAGATCCGATACCGCATCGACCGTGCGCTCCATGCGGTCGTAGACCTGCCCCCAGAGGATGAGCTCCCTGACGCGTTCAAATGTTTCGATCTCGCTGTCCATCAACTCGGCAAGCCCGGTCGACTGGAGCATTTCACAGTCGGACTTCCGGGATTTGAGCGTATGGATGTGCGCGGACACCTCTTTCTTCATGGAAATTTCATCCAGCATGGACTTCGTGTCCCGCAGCATCCCCCGGATCCTTTCCGTGATCATCTGAGCGGGAAAACGCTGGTACATGAACCCGGAAATGAAAAAACGGTTGGCAAGATGCTGTATCTTATCCGCCACCCGTTCCTGGGCCATGTTGATCGCGTGGATATCCTCACGATCGATGGGTGTGATAAACGTCTGGGAGAGATGCTGAGTGATGCTCCGATAGAGCCGATCCGCCTCTTCTTCCAACAGGTTGATCCGCTTCAGATGGCGCTCCGACGCTTCCGTGTTGTCCATGACGACGGCGAGCGCCTCCGACATCTCTTGCAGGAGGGCATTCTGCTGTACCAGAAGCTCGAAAAAAGGGACGGTCTGAGGCAAAAAGCGTGCAAACATTCTTCTGTCCTAACGGTTGAGTATGGAAAAACAGGGACGGTGTACGTTCCTGAACAGCCGCTGAAAGTGGGCAGAATGTGAGGCGATGCCTGATAAAGAAAAAAGACCTTCACGGCATGACTGCCGTGAAGGTCTCACTTATCAAGCGAACACTTGATGGTAACGCCAGGCCGTAAAGCCATGCTGTTGACGCTACCGGGGTCTCAAGGACCCAGCTACTCCCCTTACACTTCTTCTAGAGGATAGAATACGGTATCTTTTATGTCAATGCTTTTTTCTCTTTTTCACAATGGCCTTATCCATAGAATCGTTCCTTTACGGCATACAACCGTAAAAAGAATGAGCTGTAAGACAATCTCTGTTCCTTTCCATTGAATAGATGCAGGGTAAGCAGAAGGCTGTTGCACAAAACCATCATGAAAAAGTCTCTGGAGATACGTCTTAGGAATACACAAGCTGAAGCATGATGGACGTAGAAAATCAAGATACGGTAAAATACACCTAGAATAGAGTCGTGGAAAAGGATTTTTCAGACAATGTTGAACACAGAAAAAGCCCTCAACCATTCAGCTCAAGGGCTTTCAACATTTCATCGGATATCTTGGAGTTTGCAAGTGGCGGAGAGGGTGGACTTGTATTTTTAGCGTAATATTTTGATTTTACATATATAAAAATATTACTATAAAAGTTTTCTCCGGTTTGCTCTCCGGTGGTGAATGGGAAGAAGAGAAGGGACTTGACAGGGTAAGTCATTGGCTTACAATCTGCTTATGAAAGACGCACCCATGACCGTAATCGAAACGCAATCCTTTTTGCGGACGGCAAAGGCCCTTGTTTCGGACGAGGAACGGATGGATATTATCGCATACCTTGCGGAAAATCCGACTGCCGGTGACATCATGGAAGGGACGGGCGGCGTCAGAAAGGTTCGGTGGGCGCGAAGAGGCGGGGGCAAGAGTGGAGGATTCCGCGTCATCTACTATTACTACTCTGAGGTAATCCCGTTGTTCGCTCTCGCCATGTTCGAAAAAAGCGCAAAGGCCAACCTGAGCGCCGCTGAAAAGAACGAAATGAAAAAGTTGACCGCGATCCTTTCGCAATACGGGAGGAATAAGTAATGAACACTGAAGCACAGACCATTCTTGAAGGGCTCCGGCAGGCTGTTGACATTATGGAAGGTTCTGCCCCGGAAACCGAGTATGTGAAGCACCGTTTTGATCCCGTGCAGGCCCCGGAAACAATCGACGTGCGAAGCATTCGCCAGCGTATGGGGCTTTCACAGGCCGTCTTCGCGTCGGCATTCGGGCTTTCGCTGTATACCCTCCGCAACTGGGAACAGGGTAAGCGCCAGCCTGATCCTGCGGCACGGGCCTATTTGAGGGTCATTGAGGTCGCCCCGGATGTTGTCCGACAGGCGTTATCTCAGTAACAACGTATTTTTTAGCCCTTTTTCTTGTTATCTTGGGATTTGGAATGAAGATGAGACTGCGTTCCTGCATAAAGGGCTGTCGCCAACTGGGGACAGCCCTTTCTTTTTGAGGATGTCTCTTCTATTCTCACTAAAAACAGTAATCAGGAGTCGTCATGGCACGAGGCAGGAAAAAGGCGGAAACGCAAGATATGGGAGCGCAGCTTGGGATTGAGGCGGAACTTTTTAAGGCCGCAGACAAGCTGCGTGGTAATATGGAGCCCTCGGATTACAAGCATGTGGCTCTCGGATTGATTTTTCTCAAGTATATTTCCGATGCGTTCGAGTCGAAGCACACCGAAATTCTGGCCTCGGAATATCCTGAAGATGCGGAAGATCGGGATATGTACACAGCCGAAAACATCTTTTGGGTTCCGCAGGAGGCCCGGTGGTCGTACCTTAAGGACAATGCCAAGCTTCCGACCATCGGTACGCTCATAGACGATGCCATGCGTGCTATTGAGAAGGACAATGAGTCACTCAAGGGCGTGCTGCCGAAGGATTACGCACGGCCTGCGCTCAACAAGATCATGCTTGGTGAGCTTATCGACCTTTTTTCCAATATCAATCTCAATGGGAACGGGGACAGCTCCAAGGACGTGTTGGGGCGTGTGTACGAATATTTTCTTGGGCAGTTTGCCGGAGCGGAAGGCAAACGGGGTGGGGAGTTCTACACGCCCCGTTCCGTTGTGCGTGTGCTGGTGGAGATGCTCGAACCCTATTCCGGGCGGGTCTATGATCCCTGCTGCGGTTCCGGCGGCATGTTTGTCCAGTCGGAAACGTTCATGCGCGAGCACGGCGGACGCCTTGGCGACATCGCGGTGTACGGGCAGGAGTCGAACTACACAACATGGCGTCTTGCCAAGATGAACCTTGCCGTGCGTGGCATTGATTCCGACATCAGGTGGAACAATGAAGGAAGTTTTCACAAAGATGAACTGCGCGACGAGCGGTTTGACTTCATTCTTGCCAATCCGCCGTTCAACGTGTCGGACTGGGGCGGGGACAAGCTCCGGGAAGACGGGCGTTGGAAATATGGCATCCCACCGGTAGGGAACGCCAACTTCGCATGGATTCAGCATATCATCCATCATTTGGCCCCCAACGGTACGGCGGGCGTGGTGCTTGCCAATGGTTCGATGTCGTCCACGCAGTCGGGAGAAGGCGATATCCGTAAGGCAATGGTGGAAGGCGACATTGTGGATTGCATGATCGCGCTTCCGGGCCAGCTTTTCTATTCGACGCAGATCCCGGCCTGCCTGTGGTTCCTTGCAAAGAATAAGCATCCCGTGACGAAGGCCGGAACATGGCGAGATCGTCGGGGGGAAGTATTGTTCATTGATGCCCGGAAACTGGGCGTGATGGTGGATCGCACACGTCGGGAACTGACGGATGTGGACATCAGGAAGATTGCGGATACCTATCATGCGTGGCGTGGCGAACCTAATGCTGGAGCCTATGAGGATGTGCAGGGCTTCTGCAAATCCGCAACGCTGGAAGAAATCCGGGCACAGGGTCACATTCTCACGCCTGGTCGCTACGTCGGAGCGGAGGAACAGGAAGAGGATAACGAACCCTTTGCCGAGAAGATGGCCCGCCTCACTGCGGAATTGAAGGAGCAGATGGAAGAAGGGGCGAGGTTGGATAGGGAAATTTTGAAGAATTTAAGAGAATTGAATATATGATGAATCCACAGTGGCCAACATACATGCTTGAAGATTGCATGGAAGCTATCATTGATTACCGTGGCAAAACCCCAAAAAAAACAACTTTCGGTATTCCACTTATTACTGCAAAAATTATAAAAAAAGGTACAATATTACCAGTAGAAGAATATATTTCTCCCGATGATTATAATGAATGGATGCGGAGAGGGTTGCCTAAACAAGGGGACGTCGTTTTAACAACAGAAGCACCATTGGGGGAAGTTGCGCAGTTACAAAATTCAAAAGTTGCTTTGGCGCAAAGAGTTGTTACATTGCGTGGGAAAAATGGTTTTTTAGATAACACTTTTTTAAAATATTTATTATTAGACAATTCAGTCCAAAACCTATTAAAAAGTAAATCAACAGGAACAACAGTAACAGGTATAAAACAGAGGGAATTACGGAAAATAAAACTTTCATTTCCTCCTTTTTCTGAGCAACAAGCTATTGCCCATATCCTCGGTACACTGGACGATAAGATAGAACTTAACCGTCGCCAAAACGCCACTCTTGAAGCAGTGGCACAGGCGATTTTCAAAGAGTGGTTCGTGGATTTTGGGCCGGTACGCGCCAAGATGGAAGGGCGTCAGCCAGAGGGCATGAGCCGTGAGATTGCGGATTTGTTCCCTGACCGCCTAGATGATGAAGGTAAACCGGAAGGGTGGGAATGGGCTGTATTAAGTGATTGCTGTGAGATTAATCCTAAACGTGTTCTCCAAAAAAATAAATACGCTTCTTATTTAGATATGTCCAATATGCCAACTACAAACGCATTACCGCATAAATGGAATATGAGAAATTTTACTTCTGGAATGAAATTTATGAATGGAGATACACTCATTGCTCGCATAACTCCATGTTTAGAAAATGGTAAAACAGCTTTCGTAGATTTCTTAAAGAATGGTGAAGTAGGATGGGGATCAACAGAATATATAGTGTTACGACCTAAAGCTAATATAAGTCCATTCTGGGGATATTTACTATCTAAAACAGATGAGTTTAGAAAGTTTGCTATTCAAAGTATGACAGGAACAAGTGGTCGGCAGCGTGTGCAAGTTGATCAATTAGCTGGTTTTCAGATTGTAAAGGCTCCTGATACTATTCATAACATAGTGAAAATGCAATTTGATTCTATTGTTCGTAAACTTTCAAAAAATAGAAATGAAGCTAATATATTAATAGATATCCGTGACACTCTCCTCCCCAAACTCATTTCGGGAGAACTGCGTGTCCCGGATGCTGAAAAGATGGTTGCTGACATTGTGTAATCTTTTCCTGTAAGGAGCAGTCATGGCCTTTCTCTCCGAAGCTGATATTGAATCCGCCTTGCTGTCATACTTCGCAGACCTTGGTTATGCGGTGGAAAGTGAAGAGAATATCGGGCCGGACGGGAAACGCCCGGAACGGGAAAGCTACGATGCGGTCATTCTGCGCGGACGGCTTGAAAAGGCCATAGGCAGACTCAATCCCGGACTGCCTGCGGAGGCTAGAGCCGATGCAATCCGAACGCTGACACAATGCGAACTGCCCAATCTGCTTGAGGAGAACCGGCGCATCCATAAGCTCCTTGTGGAAGGTGTGGATGTGGAATATTTCGGAGAGGACGGCGTGCTCACCTCCGGCAAGGTGCGTATCTTTGATTTTGACAATCCTGATGCCAACGACTGGATGGTTGTCAACCAGTTTACTGTTGTTGCGGGGCGCATCAATCGCAGGCCGGATGTCGTCGTTTTTGTCAACGGCTTGCCGTTGGCCGTTGTCGAGTTGAAGGCTCCCGGTGATGAAAACGCCACCTTGTCGGCGGCGTTCAATCAGTTGCAGACGTACAAGCAACAAATCCCCGCGTTGTTTCATACCAATGCCGTTCTCCTTACCTCCGATGGCATGATGGCCCGCATTGGCTCCTTGTCCGCGGACGAGGAACGCTTCATGCCGTGGCGCACGATTGATGGCCTATCCGTAGCTCCCAAGGGAACGCCCGAACTTTCCGTGTTGACGGAAGGTGTTTTTGAACGGCGGCGTTTTCTGGAGCTTATCCGGTATTGTACGGTTTTTCTGGAGAAAGACGGACTCATCAAAATTCTGGCGGGGTATCATCAGTTCCATGCCGTTCGTCATGCCGTGGATTGTACGGTAAAGGCGTCTCTGCCGCAGGGCGATAAGCGCGCAGGGGTCATCTGGCATACGCAAGGATCGGGAAAGAGTCTGCTCATGGCTTTTTATGCCGGGCGGCTCGTCCTGCATCCCGCTATGCAGAATCCTACACTTGTGGTTCTTACCGACCGCAATGATCTTGATGATCAACTTTTTTCCACGTTCTCCATGTGCCGTGATCTGCTCCGGCAGACGCCTGTACAGGCGGAGAGTCGCGAAGACCTCCAGCGGCTCCTTAGCCGCGATTCCGGGGGCGTCATTTTCACTACGATCCAGAAGTTTTCCCCGGAAAAGGGCGACGAGTACCCCGTGCTGACATCGCGGCGCAATGTGGTTGTCATTGCCGATGAAGCACACCGGAGCCAGTATGGTTTGAAAGCCAAGGTTAAGAAAGACACCGGCGAAATTTCTTATGGGTTTGCCAAATATCTTCGCGATGCGTTGCCCGGAGCCTCCTTTATCGGGTTTACCGGAACGCCTATCGAGGCTGACGATGTGAATACGCCCCGTATTTTTGGCGACTACATCGACATCTACGATATCAGCCGGGCCGTGGAAGACGGCGCGACCGTCCCTCTCTATTATGAAAGTCGCCTTGCCCGCATTGAACTTGACGAAAACGAGCGTCCGCATCTGGACGAAGCCGTGGATGCGGAATTTGAGGATGAGGACGAGATTCAGCAGGAAGCCCTTAAACGCAAGTGGTCGGGGATCGAGGCGCTGGTCGGGAGCGAGAAGCGGCTGAAGCTCATTGCTGAAGACATCGTAAAACATTTTGAGGCACGGACAGCTACTTTGGAGGGAAAGGGCATGATAGTCTGCATGAGCCGCCGTATTTGCGTGGCTCTGTATGATGCCCTCGTAGCATTACGTCCTGAATGGCACAGTAAGGATGATGATAAAGGCGCGCTTAAGATCGTTATGACCGGTTCCGCAAGCGATCCTCAGGAATGGCAACAGCATATCGGAACCAAGGGAAGGCGCGACCTTCTCGCCAAGCGGACACGGGATGCGAATGATCCGCTCAAGCTGGTGATCGTGCGGGATATGTGGTTGACGGGATTTGATGCCCCTTGCATGCACACGATGTACATCGACAAACCGATGCGTGGGCACGGGCTTATGCAAGCCATAGCCCGCGTCAACAGAGTATTTCGGGACAAACCTGCCGGACTGGTGGTGGACTATATTGGTATCGCCCAGAATCTTAAAAATGCGTTGAGCCAATATTCTTCCGCAGATCGTGAAAAGACCGGTATTGATGAGGCGCAGGCTGTAGCCGTCCTGTTGGAGAAACTCGGCGTGGTGCGCGCCATGTATCATGGATTTGACTACATGACGCCGCTTGGAGGTGCTCCGCATGAACGCATGGTCATGATGGCGGAAGCGATTGAATGGGTTCTGGATATGCAGCAAAAGGACGCTGCGAAGGAAACGACGCCGGAAGGCAAGAAGAAGGCTCATCGGCGTTATCAGGATGCCGTGCTTGCACTTTCCAAGGCGTATGCGCTGGCGGGGGCGAGTGACGAGGCCGCACGGGTGCGGGAAGAGGTGGCGTTTTTTCAGGCCATCAATACCGCGTTGGTCAAGAGCCGTGCCGGTTCGGGCAAAAGCAGAGAAGAGCGCGACTTCGCCATTCAGCAGATCGTCAGCCGCGCCGTTGTCTCAACGGAAATCGTGGATATCCTCAAAGCGGTGGGAATCACAAGCCCTGACATTTCCATTCTTTCCGACGAATTTTTGGAGGAAGTCCGTCAACTGCGCCAGAAAAATTTGGCTCTGGAGTCTTTGCGAAAGCTTCTGAATGACGGTATCCGTTCCAGAAGCCGAAACAATATTGTCCAGACGCGTGCTTTTTCCGAACGTCTGGAAGACTCGATAGCGCGGTACCATTCCAATGCGTTGACTGCCGCTGAAGTCATACAAGAACTTATTGAACTTGCAGTCGATATAAGAAAGGCCAGAGAACAGGGGGAGGAGTCTGGGCTGACGGAAGACGAGATCGCGTTTTATGATGCTCTGGCGGAAAATAAAAGTGCCGTACAGGTGATGGGGAACGATAGTCTTAAGGTAATAGCCCACGAACTTTTGATAAGCCTGAAGGCCAATGTTTCCGTGGATTGGGCGCATCGAGAATCAGCACGGGCGCGCCTGCGCGTATTGGTCAAGAGAATACTGCGGAGGTATGGTTATCCCCCGGATTTACAGGATAGTGCTGTGCAGACGGTATTGCAGCAGGCGGAAGCTCTTTGTGGAGAATGGGTAGCTTAATTTCAGTAACGTACCTTGTATAGAGAACTTTTCACTATTTATGATGAGAGGGGAGGTATGGTACAGCTCCCGGTTATATAGGCAACACGCAAGAGCGGCAAAGAATGCTTTCAGGGGATGGATGGCGAACATACCCTTCAGGATTTTTGGGCGTGGGCCTTTTCGGATTTGGTCAGCAATACGGAACGCGGCAAGCTGGCGGAATATTTCGTGGCTAAGGCTATGGGGTGCGGTACCCAAATCAGTCAAACGTGGGAAAGCTACGACCTCCTGTCTCCTGAAGGTATCAAAATAGAAGTCAAAACATCCGTCTATATTCAATCATGGAAACAGAAGGCGTTCTCGAAGATTTCTTTTGGTATCGCCAAGACAAAATTTTGGGATGGTCTTGATTACGTGGGGGAAAAGAAACGTCATGCGGACGTGTATGTCTTTTGCGTGCTGAAACACAAGGAGCAGGAGACGATCAACCCTCTTGAGCTGGCCCAGTGGAATTTTTACCCCGTGGTGACACGTAAACTGAATACCTCTTTGGAAAATCAAGAAACGGTTTCCCTCGGTTCCCTAATTTCACATTGCAAAGTAACGGCTTGCCCTTATTCAAATTTAAAGGATGCGATAGAAAAAGAATATCGTGCATGAGCGTTGCAGCTATCTGGTGTTTTTCCTCGGACGGCCCGTCTGCTTCTTCGGAGGCTGCGGGCCGTTTTTCATTTCTTTTTCAATGCGCCGCATGGCCTCCGATGCATCAAGAGAAAAGACAGCCGCAATTTGGACGAGGGCATTGACGGAAAGTTTAGTATGGGCGTGCTCAATGAAGGAAATATACGTTTCAGAAAGCCCTGAAAGACCAGCAAGTTGACCTTGCGTCAGCCCTTTTTTTTCACGTTCTTCCCTGATGACTTTGGCGATAGCCCATGCGAGTGAGGAGTTTTTTTCCATTCTCTAGGACTAGCCGATTGCTTGCATAAAAATATTAACTAGACTAAATGTTTCATCCGGTACTCATAGAACATTTTTTGAGGAGGTAACGAATATGGAATGTGCTCGTCATCCGGGTAGACAGGCTGTAGCAACTTGTAATCTTTGTGGTAAAGGTCTGTGCTCCGAATGTACGGAGAGGTTCGCGCCGCCGTTGTGTGAGGCGTGCCTGCTCTCGCACAACAGAAATGTAGCCGTTAGGCTTGCCGTTGAACTTGGTATTACCCTGTTTATCGCAATCGGGATTGCGGCTCTGATTGCAAGTAGAGAGAGCGGTACATGGACAGGCGGTTTTTCTCTGGGAATCCTTGTTGCCTGTACTTATTGGGGATGGCAGTTTGTTGATGGGCCCGCAACACCTCTTGCGTATACGTCAGGTGGCGCGTACGCTTTTTGTGCGGCACTGAAAATTCTTTTTGCAGTCTGTTTGGGAGTATTTGTAACGCCTTGGCAGATTTTTAAGCGGATCAGGGAGATTCTCCGAATTAGGAAACTTGAAAAGGGCATACGAGAAGGCTCTGTCTAAAAAAAGGGAGCCGCCTGATTTGGGCGACTCCCTTTTTTTGCTACAGGAAAAGATAGAGGACGATGATATTCATGATGCCGGAAATGATCGCTCCCAGTATGGCGCAGAAACAGCAGAGTCTTGAAATATCCAGGTGTTGTATGTCGTAAATGATGCGCTGTGTTTTCTCAAAATTCTTTTGTGCCTGTTCTCCTGCCTTTTCACAGCGAACAAGGGTTTCCTCCACTCTGGCTGCAATTTGAACCGCTGTTTCAGCGGGATAGTTCCTCACCGTGTTCGCGGCTCTTCTCACATCGTCTACGCTGGTCTTGATGGCATTTTGCAAGTCTTTCAAAAGCACTATCACTTCCTGTGTACCCTTCAGCTTGAGTTCTTCCTGTTTGTTCAAAATGGCAATCCGTGCCTGCAACAGCGTTGTGTCGTCTACTTCCTGCAATACCGCTTGACTGGCTTCCGCGCTCATATTCCTCAACGTATCTATCTTGCTCATGGTACAAGCCTCTTTTTTTAAGATTACTCCATGTGTATTGATGGCCCAGACTGCTTCCTTTGAACGCAATACCATCCATTGAAAAACTGATTCCCGAAATGAATCCTGTCTTTGCCGTATTCATGCGAACAGCGACATGCGCTTGTTCCAATTTTTTTGTAAAAGAAGACAGCGTGCATGGTTGAGTCAGTGCCGCGTCAATAATCTGCTGTAACTTCATGCGATATGATGATTCGCCTGTACGAAGAACCTGTTCCACTTCTCCTTTTGTGGGGGCCTTGCGTGCTGCGGACTGGCTCATGGGAACGGTTGTGAGACTCCATTCTTTTTCAAGCGTCCGCATGATCGCCTCTTGCCGTTTATAGTCGTGGGCATCGCTGACGACGTTTCCCTCAAGATCAATGCGATTCACAAGAATATGAATATGAGGATGCTCCGTATTCGTATGTCGGCTTACGACATATTGATTATTGGTGAAGCCCATCCCTGAGAGCCACCTTTGCGCTGCCTCACGCCATTGTTCATCGGTAAGGTGTTCCGTGGGATGGATACTCAGACTGACATGGCAAACGGCTTTGCCCAGCGTCGGACGGAGTGCGCGAATGATACCGAGTTCTTTCGCCAGCTCCTTGGGTGTTTGACCTGACATGTTGGTTTCCAGCAGGAGTCCTTTGCCCTGTTTTAGGTCATACTCCAGCGCACCACGAAAGCCTTTACCCTTGATCAGTTTGGCGATCATGAAGTTGTCCTAAGACAGCACGCTGTACTGTGAGGAGATACTGTTTGACGCTAGATAAGAAGGACAGGGGGAGTCCGTCTAACCGGCCTTCATTTGCTGCCCGTGCAAGCTGGTTGAGATTGACTCCCATGCGGGCCAGTTCCGAGTAAATGGCTCTGTTGATCTCTGGAACAGGGGGAGGGGGAAGGCGGCGGGCAAGCGCAGCGATACGCAGCCAGCGCGCAGGTGGCATGCCCATGAAGGCGGCTTTCCTTTGCAAGCATTGCCATTCCTCACTGTTGACCCTAACGCCTATCGTGAGCCTCCGTACAGTGTCCGGCGGACTCTTGGGCCGTCCACGTCTTTTCCCTTGGCGTTGTTCCATCATGCCTTTCCTTTCTTGCCCTGCAGGGCAAGCCGTTTGAGCGAAGCGAAAACATGGCTTGCTACAAGCCCGTCATGAAAAGGGTGGTGAGTGTCCCTCTGTCCCTGTCCTAGAGAGTGGGACAATGGGACACATTCCCTACAGGTGCTCCAGACGTTGTTTGAGCCGGTGGGCCTTCGATTTGGAAATCCCCAATTCTTCCGCACAATCTCTGATGCTCAGTCCTTCCCCAAGGAGCTTCTGGATTTGTTCCGACTCTGCGTCTTCCAGTTCCTGAACAGTCCAGTTGAGCTTATCTTGATCTGTTTGCAAAAGTTTGGCTTCAAAGGGCCGCACTTCTTCTCCCGCTATGCCTCGAGCCTTGGTGATGTGCACCTGAAAATGTGCCCCGTCTGTAATGCAATAGTTCAGCGGGCGGCGCAGGCTGATGACGGTATCCATGATGTCTTCACGGGCGGATGTGCCGCGCTGATCCCCGGATTTTCCCGCATGATGAACGAGAAGAACAGAGATGCCTCGTCTTCGCAGATCGAGAAGCCAGCTCTGGATGGGCTGCCATGACTGAGCCTCGTTTTCCTTGCCCGATCGACAGAGGGTGGAGAGATTATCCAGTACGAGGAGCCTTACATTGTCCAGAAATGGTTCCAGTGCGTATTGCCCTGCGGGGGTAGAAAGGTCGGGCATGGGACGGTTCTGCATGTCCGGCGTGATGATGGAGAGATTCCGAATGGCTTCCTCCGTTGCGTCGGTTCCCCTAGCCAAGGAAATTAGTCTGTCCTGCATGGCTTGAGCGGGCATCTCCCCGTCCACATACAGCACCTGTTTGGGATTGGGGGCGTGCCAATGAAACAGTGTTGCTCCGCCTGCTACGGCAAGGGCTACGCTCAAGGCTGTAAAGGTTTTTCCGATGCCTCGGGGAGCGAAGAGGATAACGATACCCTGAGCGGGAATAACTGGATGGAGAAGGAATCCTCGTTCCGGCAGGTGCATGTTCATAAACGCTTCCATTGTGAGTGCAATAAGCGGCGGAATACCGGATTGAAGGCAGAGTGGCGTGGTAGGTATGAGGCTCATTGGATATTGCCCTCTTGCTTTGTGAGGCGTTCAATGAGTCCACGGATATCCTCCACACGCCATGCCGTTGTCCTGGGGCCAAGTTTGATGGGGGAGGGGTACTTTCCGGTTTTGATTCCTTCCCAGAACTGAGTCTTGCTGACGGGAATGACGGCAAGAACCTGTGGGAGGCGGACAAAGCCTTCTTTGGGCAAAGGTGAAATGAGAGAGGTGATTTTTCTTGGGGGCATGTTATACTCCGCTCGGTAGAAGTTTATGAAACACAAAAAAGGCCCATGTCGTTCAACATGGGCCGAGTGTAGGCTGTCCACCTAGGTGGACTGTCAAGAGGGAAAGAGTAGACAAATGAGTGGACAAAACGATATAAAAAAGATAATTATTTCATTCTAGTAAGTAGACGTTGACCTCTTTTTTTTAAAGATTTTGGCTCAATATGGGCTCCTGGGCGAACAGGTAAGAGTCTTCCGATATCTTCGTTAGTTAGAGAGTTTCCTGAAAAATTTTGAATTTTTCTCGCCAACCGATAGGGATTTTTTTCGCCATTATTTTTATAGCGCTCTAATTCTTTTCTATAATAATCCAAGTTATCTTTATTTCTTTTACTTTTAGTAATGCTAGATTTGTATTCAGCCCAAATAATACTATCGTCAATGTGATGTGGTAGTTCTATTTTATCAAAAGCATATGAAAATGATGTGTCAAATGTTCCTGCAAAAAAATCATACTCAACGTTGTAAGGAACAAAATTATTAAAATAGAATTTATTTCCATATTTAGACATTATATATGAAAAGGGGATAGCGAGTTCGTTTATATTTTGTGGTGTGCATAGATCGAATTTTCTCATTATTAATAATTTTTCAGGTATATCAGAGTAGTGTCTTTTTTGTTTTTCAATTGATTCTATATTTTTTATTTTAAATACAAAGTTTCCAAAAAATGAAATGATAAAAGATAGAGAAAAGTGTCCGTCTATTGTTTTGCATACTTGAACAATTTGTTCTCCATTTGTTGAAGTATGATTTTCTAATAAGAAATATGAAATCAATCTGTTGTTAAATAATTCAAAAGGAATTTTTAGAAAGCATTGAAATGGCCATCGTAGCATTAATTCAGGTAAGGATAAAAGAGACTCTTTAGCAAATCTTTTTTTGTATCCAGTATCTATAACTAAATCTGCCATATTATCCTCTTAATTTATCTAAATAATCAGCCCACGCTTGCATCATGCTACGGCGTTCAGACAAAAATTCAGCGTAGTTATACGCTGCACGTACCTTGTCTCGTTCAGAGTGCCCTAACTGTCTTTCTATCGCGTCACGATTCCAGCCTTGCTCATTCAGTAGCGTTGAAGCCATTGAACGGAAGCCGTGACCGGTCATTTCTCCTTTTTCATAGCCAATTCTTCTTAATGCCACCAAAATGGTGTTTTCCGACATGGGACGGCTGAAAGTCCGCACGGCAGGAAAAACATATTGTCCCTGTCCAGTAAGCTGGTACAGCTCTTTAAGAATATTGAGTGACTGCTGAGAAAGCGGCACGATATGCGTACTTTTCATTTTGGTTTTATGGGCGGGAATGCGCCACTCTTTGGCTTCAAAATTGATCTCGTTCCATTCGGCATTTCTCAATTCGCCGGGACGGACGAAAACCAAGGGAGCCAAGCGCAGCGCGCAGTAAACAGGGAATGATGCCTTGCAGTTGTCAATATCCCTTAAGAGTTGTCCGACTCGTTTGGGATCGGTAATGGAAGCAAAATGTCTTTTAGGTGGTGGAGTCAAGGCTCCAAGCAGATCGGCAGAGGGATCGCGCTCCGCTATCCCTGACGCAACGGCATAACGGAAGATCATGGAGCAAATGCCCCGCACTCGCCGGGCAACTTCTAAAGCTCCACGTTTTTCGATCCGTTGAAGTGTTGTTAGCAGCTCTGATGCCGTGATTTCGTTGATGGGGCGCTTCCCGAGATAGGGAAAGATATTCAGTTCGAGGCGTCGTAAGGTCAATTCCGCATGGCCTTCCGACCATGTAGGAGAAAACTTTTTTGCCCAATTGCGGGCGATATTTTCAAAGTGTCGTTCTCCTGATGCTTCAAGCTGTATTTTCTTTCGCTCAAGAGACGGGTCGATTCCCTTGGAGATTTTGAGGCGAGCCTCATCACGTCGTATGCGGGCCTCGGCAAGGCTCGTTTCAGGGTAGACGCCAAGGGAAATACGGTTTTCCTTTTTGTTCATCCAGTATCTGAGTCGCCACCACTTCCCCCCTGTTGGAGAAATTTCAAGGTAGAGGCCCTTTTCATCCTTTAGGACATATTTTTTCTTTTTCGGCTTTGCCTGTTTTACCGTAACTGCGCTTAACACCACGAAAAGACCCTCCTCACCGGATAACTTTTGGGGAGAATAGCATGTCCGGGCGAGTTGTCCAGTTTGTTGTCCGGTTTGGCTACCGTTTTTCATCGGATTTTGCCGGACGACACAGGACGCAAAAAAGCCCTCAAACCGTTCTGGTTCAAGGGCTTTCAGGATTTCATCGGATGTCTTGGAGTTTCCAAGTGGCGGAGAGGGTGGGATTCGAACCCACGTACCAGCTCATCACCGGTAACTCGATTTCGAGTCGAGCGCGTTACGGCCGCTTCGCTACCTCTCCGTCCAGCGAAAGACTTTAGCGGATCATGGCACAAAGAGCAAGAGGGGCTGAATCAAAATCCCTTGTCCCCGCTTCTGCAAGGGGATCTTCTTCACATGGGGCCACAGAGAAATCCTTTTCTTTTGGAATGGCCGCTGATAGTTTCCGGGCATGACAACTTCATCTTTCCATGACGCCTCAGCCCCTACGGAATGGGTTGTGATCCGCCTGAGCGCCCTCGGCGATGTTGCCTTGACCACCGGAGTTCTCGAATACTGGCACCGCACACGCGGTTGGACGTTCACGGTCATCACCCGTGAGGCATTTGCCCCTGTTTTGGAAGGACACCCGGCTGTGCGTTCCATTGTTGGGCTCGCCAAGGAGGATTTGAGATTTCCGCGTCAGCTTGGCGTTTTCCGCGATCTGGCGGAAGCCCACGCAGGGCAGGGATTGCTCGATCTGCATGGCACCCTGCGTACCCGTTTGCTTTCCCTATTGTGGAAAGGGCCTGTAAAAGGCTATCGCAAACTTGGCCTTGAGCGTCGTTTATTCCTGCGGAGCAAAGGGCGGCTGTTCCGGAATGAACTCAGGCTATGGAACGTCCCGCAGCGTTATGCCCTTGCCGTGGAGGCTACGCCTCCTCCCCGTGCCGCGCTTTTGCCCCACATTTGGCTTTCCGATGAGGAGATCAGGCAAGGACAACGCCTGCTGGAACAGCTTCCGGATAAGGCGGGCACTCCTCCCATAGCCTTGCATCCGTATGCCACGCACCCTGATAAGGCATGGAAAGAGGCATACTGGCGTCAGCTCATGGAGCTTTTCGAGTCGCACGGCATACCGTGGATCGTCATTGGCCGTGGCAGCGGCATGGAAGGGATTCCCGCATCCCGCAATTTTACCAATCGCACATCCCTACGTGAGACATGCGCGTTGTTGAAGTCCTCTTCCCTATTGATCACGGGAGATTCCGGCCCGATGCATCTTGCGGGGGCGGTCGGCACGCCCGTTTTGGCGCTGTTTGGGCCCACGACGGAAGAATGGGGGTTTTTCCCGGCGGGGCCGAAGGATCGGGTTCTTGAGTCGCAGCTGGATTGTCGCCCCTGTACGCTGCACGGAAAGAAGCACTGTGATCGCAACCATGCGTGTATGCAGTCCATTACTCCGGAACAGGTGATGCGGGCGTTGGATGAATGAAAGATTGGGGGAAGGGCGTTCTGAAGAAGGTCCTTCCCCTCCAAACCTCCCCTTTCCCATCCCAAAGACTTTCGGCTGGTGGGGAGGCTGACCAGCAGGAGTTCCTGCCGGACAACAGTTTTTTGGAAAGCAATACGGCGGAAAGTTTAATCTTTTCGCCGTATTTTTTGAAATGAACCGATTTATGGGGAAATGGAAGTGTGTGGCGTTTTTTTTTATTGTCCGTAAAGCGTGGAAGTCACCGCTGTTATGGCTTCTCTTGGAAGATGGTGTCCCGTCCACAGGTGAAACTGCGCGTCCCCCTGCCCGATGAACATGTCGAGGCCTGAGACGGTTTCCCAGCCCGCAGCCGCGGCGTCGAGCAAGAAACGGGTCTGGAACGGCGTGTAGATCAGATCGTAGGCAATGCCGCTACCTTGAAATGCCGAAGGGTAGGGCGTTTCATGCTCTTGGGCCCCGGTCATGCCGAGTGATGTCGTGTTGATGATGAGGTCAGCGGGGACGTCTCCGCGCTCTTCCCACGGAGCGCACAGCAAACCGAATTCGTTGCAGAGGGCTTCCGCGCGCTCTTTCCGGCGGTTGGTGAGCGTAATATTGGCGAGGCCGAGCCTCCGCAGTCCCGCAATGGCCGCCCGCGAAACGCCTCCCGCACCGAGCACGAGCACGCGGGTTTCCGGAGACAATGAGCGCCTTTGCAGCGGAGCCGTGAATCCGATCACGTCGGTATTTTCTCCGCAGATTTTTTCGCCGTCACGATAGATGGTGTTGCAGGCACCCATCTCCTTTACGTTTTCGCTTGTTTTGTCCAATAAGGGGATGATGTCGATCTTATGGGGAATCGTGATGGAGCAGCCCCGGATATTCAGCAGCCGGGCAGCGTCCACAAAGGCGGGAAGCCGTCCCGGTTCAATGGGCCATGAAAGATAGACGCCGGGCAGGTTCAATGCCTTGAAGGCCGTATTGTGCATGAGCGGGCTCATGCTGTGCCCGAGAGGATAACCGATGATGCCGTGTAGGGCTGGCGGCGTAAACGTGGACATGGCACATCTCCATATGAATGTTTTCAGTGGGGTAGGGTGAATAGCTTTTGAAATGCTCCTGTGGCGTTGGGGAAGGGGCATTTTTTGAAAAAGCCTTCCCTCCCCCAGCTAACCCAACCGTATCACATCTATCTTTTTTATTTTTAAAAAGATGATTATTCGCATCTCTGTTCCCAGAGTTCCCGAAAACGCGGGCTTCCTCTAACAAGGCATCTCTTCCAAAGAAAAAACGCCTTTGTGCATCCGGTGTGGAGGGGAACGTATCCCAAGGGCAAAACGATTGGAAGCGATTCCCTTGCCTTCCCCGGCCGCCCCTTTCCCTAGCAGCGAAGATACCATTGCCCACTTTCCCTGTTTTACCCACTCATTACCTTCAGCCTTCCAACAGGTTTTACTCAGCGTGACCCATTTACCGAAGCCTGCCTCGTCTTCTCTTGTATATCCCTCATGAGGGATTCGATAAGGATGAAAGTCTTCGGGGAAGGAGGGGTTGGGTTTGGGGAGGGGAGGAAGGGGCTTTCTGAAGAAAGCCCCTTCCT
>PPYF01525461.1_pt1 | contig 22309 bp, 24 predicted proteins | sample 1559871 | NCBI WGS metagenome assembly PPYF01 (sample SAMN08240021, study PRJNA423297) | Human gut metagenome, whole genome shotgun sequencing project.
AGTATTGCCATTAAATAAGTTTTGAGAAGAGAAGGGAACTATTGATTATTAGACGATTAGCACTCGTGCGTTTTCCCTGATAGGTTGAATGGAAGTTTGTAATTAAGGGAAAGGAAGTTTACTTCTAATAGAAAGGAACTTATCTATTAATACTTTGGGAAGAAAGTAACGGTAGTTTTTGGTGTAGTAAGTGGTGAAAGATGAATGATGTGGTGAAAGATTGCAAATGAACTATTATTACTTTGAAAATGCTATAAATAAGTGGTTTTATGTCGGTTGGTGAAAGATGAAAGATTATGATTGGTAAATTGAAAGTAGATGTTGCTTTTTACTTAGGCAATACGCAGGATAAAAAAATCTCATGATAGGCATATTTTTTGAGGTTATAGTACCACTTTTGGGCTAGTTAGGCATAGTTGGGGCTTTTTGCCTTTTTTTTGCCTTCTTAATTTTTTTATATTTGACTATTTATAATTAAATACAATGAAGCTACATACAAATAGTTTCTGTGAACAGAATACTATAAAAAACATAGAACAATTGTCTGATGAGGTTATTGCTCAATCTATAATTAGAAGGGATGTAGATATAACGCGAGTGTATCTATATGAGAAGTGTTATCCGCTTTTTAAATCTATTTATGACAACTATTATACAGATTGTGACTCATGTATGGAATTTATAAATGAGATATATCTCCTTATACTTACCCCAAGCAAATTGACAGGGAAATGTCAAATGGAAAATTTCCGTGGAGAGAGTACTTTGTTTTCATGGCTTAAATCGACGTGCTTATACTATTGTTATGGTAAGTATGAGCGTAAGAAGCGTATGCCATTTGTGGAACCATTCCCGCATCTCGATGAGAAATGCGATGGTGTAACTGATAGATTTATCGATTTTGGAGGCTCTTATGAATTAAACCTTAGTAACATGGATCGCATAGATGTGGAAACAATCCTTGATCTTATGCCTAACAAGCGTTATAGTACTCTTATACGTTTGCGTTACTTGGAGCAGAAGACGAATGAGGAGACTGCCGAAACGTTAGGAATGAGTATGGATAATTATTATAATAAACATAAGCTGGCAAAGGCACAGTATGAGCGTATATATAGGAAGGAGGGGCACAATGGATAAACCCTTTTCCCCTCCGATAAGTATCGAGAAGTTTGCTGCCTACCTTGATGGTAATTTGCCGGAACATGAGATGTTGCATGTGTCATTACTTATAGAGAGTAATGATGATATGCGGCAAATCATGCAGATTAATGATTCTATTGATGAGACAATGGAAGCTAATGTCTTTATTGATATGGATTTATCTGATGAAATCACGGCAGTGGACTTTGAGTTGCCGGACATCAATAATGTTGATGATTTACTTTACGATATTGACGAGACATGATATTGAAGTTTGGAGTACTGTTGGTACTGCTGCAATGTTCAATTATCTTTTTCAATTGAAGCTACTAAATATCAAATTTTGCAATTAATTAAAAATGTAATTAAATGAATTCTGTATATGGATACAATAAATTGGAGCGAAATCTCTTGGAAGGAATTAAAGAAAAGACTTTCTGATGATCCTGAATACAAGGCAAATCTAGAAATTTCCCGGAGGGTTGTAAATAACTATGAGTCTGTAGTAAACTACTACCTTGGTGAACTGAGTTTAGGAATCATAAAAAAAATCAATCAGATAATGAAGCGAGATGCATATGCAGAATATTATATGTTCTTGAGTCATCCTTTCAACATAGAAATTCAGTCTGCCGAGTGGCATCGAGTTTCATTGTATAAAGCTTTAAATGATTGTAAATTAGTTACTTATACTTCTGGTATTTCATGTCGTTACTTTTATAAAATGGCAAGAAATGAAAGAAAAACAATAGATAATTCATATGAATTGCTCGAATACAAGGACTATGAGTCTCTATTATTGTGTGATAAGACTGATGATGAAGATGATAACAATAGCTTAAAATGGATGAAAAGGGCATTTCGAGAACTGCCAGAACGTGACCAATTGGTTCTACGATATTTGGTTATAGAGAAATTACCTTCAATTGAAGCGTATGAAAAGTTGGAGTGTTTGATTCATCCTATAGCAAAAGACGGTTTGACAAGTGATGAAGTTAAGGCAAGTTGGTCTGTCAAGCGCCGTCAAGATGCGATATCTTTAATGAAAGGATATGCACTTGACAAATTACTCAAGAAGTATAACGAACAAAAAATAAAGTATGGAACAGATTGATGATGTAACTTTTGTGAAATTTGTAAATAACCTTCTCTCTAAAGACGAGATGATTGATGTTGAAAAACAATTAATAGCAGACAAAGAAGCTCCTGCAACACTGTATGCTTCCATCTCAAACTACGAAGTCAATAAAGAACAGATGCACGAGATACTTGGGATAGAAGAAAATATTGAAATAAATGCTAGAAATATTGATAGTGGTGACTCTGTAATTGTAGAAAACGAAACAAAATCATTTAATAAAACTATTATGAACATTAGAATTTCTAAAGAAGAAGCCCAAAAGATTCAGATGCTCTTCGCAGCTTACAAAGAGTCAGAGAGCGCAGAACTGAAAATGGATGAAAACCTCATTAATTTCTACCTTACCCAATGTCCTGGAACATATCCGGAGGAGGCAGAAAAAGTAGTGAAAGGCATTCGGACGGGAATTGAGACTTTTAATGAGAATTTGAACAAAGCTCTTAAAGAAGAAAGTATTAACTATGTGGAAGAAATTAAAAATATTGGAGAGAATCTGACTAATGAGCAGAAGTATGAACTTTACATCAATTATCTGTCTGCAATACATGTACTCAATATACAGAATTTCGACGCAGAACATGCTTCTCAGATAGAAGGCTTCGATACTATCAAAAAAGGCTTTGCGCTCACAGGAAATGTGACTGATGATATGTTGGACGATCTAATTGAGAAGATTGCTGATGCACTCAATAACAATACTCTCTGCTTAGCCTCAATTGAAGCAATGAAAGATTTGCAAGATGCACTTGCAGGAGGAACGGAAAACATAAAAGAAGTATTGCGTGGAAGTGAATCCGATATGCGCACCAAACTTGTAGCAGCGTTAACTACATATGTTGCTTACCGCAATGATGATATTACATCACTAAACGGGCAGGAAATTACTCCTGAAATTATTGCAGTAGCAGTGTCGTCCGGTATTGAACAAGCGCAAGTTGTGGAGGATGTTCGTACGGGAAAAACAACAGTTGATACGGCCATTAAGGTGCTGAAATTTATAGGTGGAATTGCTCTTTGGACTACACTTGCATTGGCTGTGGCTTATGTTTCAATATATTTAGCCACATTTGCTTTTGGAGCATTTGTCTCAATGCTTGGTACATCTGTTATAGGCCTCATTGTTGCCGGGGGCGCAGCATTGGCTTGTTGTCTTGGTATTTTCAATAGTGCATCTGATATTATTGGTGAAATTGTAGATTGGGCAGGTAGTGCATTCGATTGGATAGTTAATGGATGGCGCCAAACGGTATGGCCGACAATCAAGGAAAAATCAGAAGAATTTATTACTTGGATTGGTCATTTGTTTGCGAATCAAACTGTTGCTCAAACAACACAGCTAGCCCCAATCTCAACAGTTGTGGCAGAGTCTTAAAAATTATTATACAAGGATTTGGATGTGAATTTTTATAAAGTATAGATTTGTAATACATGAAGTAAATTCTAATAAAATCCCGAAGTGTCAAGGCTAAATGACACTCGGGGTTTTACAGCTAGAAAGACATATTGAATTATGAAATAGAATAATAGGCTTTATGTAATTGGGATAACGACAAAATAAAGAGTATACAATAGAATAACTATATGGATTATCATAAAACTCAAATAGGGCGAATGTTGGAACAAGTAAAAAAAGCGATGCTGGCTCATGTTCCTATTGTTTATATACCGACGCGTCAAAAGGAGGTAGTCAATGAAATGTTTTTTGGAAAAAACTATAGTGGAAGCATCATTCCTAGAACCTGCTATAGCAATGAACTGAAATCTACAATTGTTCTTGAATACAATATATATTTTGACAATGACAATGCGATATCTGATAATTATAAATTTTCGAAATATGCAGGCATAAAGAGTTTGGAATCCCCAACGTTATTTGTTTCATTTGTAGATGATTTCAAAGATGCCTCTTGTCTTAAAAGTTTTATTTCTGATTATTATAATATAAAGGGAGTAAATTACATTCCATCTGACAAATTGAATATAATATGGCGTTCTCTTTATATAGTTGTCACTCCAACTGAACAGAAAATACCGGAATCTATTGCACCTTATGTGCGTACTGTCAAAGTGAAAGCAATAAGCGATGAAGAAATTGAGGAACTGATATACAGTAAATTGGATGAGTATATGATTCCACGGACTGTAATAACAAATAAAGAGTTATTATTTAACCAGATGAGAGTTAGTTTTCGAGGTTTCAGTGCTTTACATATTAAACAGTTGATGGATCAAATGATCGGTTCACAAAATATTGATTTCGATGAAGTGACAGAAAGTGAAGTTCTTAGTGCTATTAACGAATCAAAGCAGCAAATGTTATCGAATACTTCCGGCTTACGTTGGGAAAAGACAGAGGCTGCAGAGGCTGCAGGACTTGATGGGGTTACCGGTTGGTTGAACCGCCACTCCATTCTTTTTAAAGATCCTAAACATGCCAAAGAACAGCATGTCGATATTCCGGGAGCCGCACTATTAACAGGTATCCCGGGTTCAGGAAAGTCACTTATGGCAAAAACGACTGCAAGAAAACTTGAGATGCCTTTAATCTCTCTTGATATGGGTGCTTTGAGAGATAAATATCAAGGAGAATCTGAACATAATATGGTCGCTGCTTTGCAAACAGCAGAGCAAATGGCACCGTGTGTATTGTGGGTTGATGAAATAGAAAAAGTATTCGGTTCGTCCGATAACGGTGGTGATGACGGTTTGGGGCAGCGTCTATTCGGAAAGTTTCTAACGTGGATGCAGGAAAAAAGTTCAGCTTGTTTTGTGTTTGCCACATCCAATGATGTGACTAAATTACCTCCGGAACTTTTTCGTTCTGAACGTTTTGATAAGAAATTTTTTACTTTTATGCCTACAGCCAGAGAATGTGCAAGTATTTTTATTGGAAACATAAAAAAACAAAATGATGATTATCAAAAAGAACTTTTGAGATACAACAAACAAGAACGAAAGAATATGCCTGGTGAATTGTTTGCAACAAGTTTATTGGATGAGTTTGTTTGGATGAATATTCTAAATGAATGTTGTTCAAAAAATCCGGAAGAGTGTTCTTTGGTGAAGCAAAAAATAGAAAATAAAGAATATTCAACTTATCGTTGGAAAGAAAAACGTAGACCCACAAATAAATTGCTGACAGGTGCTGATATTTCATCAATAATAAAAGAAGTAAAATTTAAAGTAAATCCTAATTTACAGCCGGCAAATGGAAGTGTGGTATATGAACATACTTCTATTGTTAATGCTGTCAAGGAGATAATACAAGAATTCCGTCCATATGGTGAAACCAATCTTGTTGATATTGCGAAGTGTTTCCTCTTGCTTTTCAAAAATCAATTTGAATCAGCATCAGGAAATTGCATTCTTGATTTCAAACAGTTTGATGAAGATGAATTGATTTATACCCCCTGTAAATATATTGGAAATCAAGAAGAGGATGATAAGAGTAAATACATAAATAAAAACATAATGTGCAGGTATGATAGTGTATTATACGACACCATTGTTGGAGCTATCAATTATTATCTGCCAAAAATGAAGGAAAAATGAAGCTGAATGGAACAATAATTCTCTCATTGATAGATTTCAAACGGGAATTTAACTTTGATAATTTCTGGAATGTGCGTAAACACTTTGTCCGGGATATGCATCCTGACAAAGTGTATTATTGGAACGAAAAGGATAAGGAAAGGTATTATTCTGTCTGTAAGTGGATTGAATCAGAAAGTTCTGAAAGTGTGGATCCATATATACGTGAAAACGGATTACAGGCTTTATCTTTATTGGTAGATAAAGAGATAACTCAGGAATGTTACCAAAAAGCATTGGGAGTAACTGACTATACGCAGAATATTATCATTGCTAGAAATGGGAATCTGAAATTACCGGGAAAAGTATTGAGTTCTGGAGAAGCAATACGATATAGTAAAGATACAAATCAGAAAGAACGTCTTCATAAAATTGAGGTGGAAGATGACGATGAATCCTCTGCGACAATATTCATTGATGGTACGGAGGTCTATACATTACCTTTTGGAGAATGTGTATATGTGACGGAGATTGATGGACGGTTTCTTAGAGTATTGCCCACGAAAATTAACTATGGGAATCAGAAATATTTCCTTGCAAATATAGAGGAACGATTTACGTCTGATTTATATATGGAGGATTATTCTTCAGGTGATTTAGATATAGACATTATTTATGATGTCAGTCATTTTGTGCTGTCAAAAGGGCAAATACGAACAAGTAATAAAGATTATTATAACTTATAAATAATTTCATGGAAACAATAAGTACTATAACAAGATTTCTTGAATCAGAAATTAGAGACCGATTTGAAAACAATTATTATAAATCGGAACGGCAGGTTCAAGAAGAGTTTGATCTAATTTGGATGGAAACTATTACAAAAATTAGACAAGTAGCTCCTACAAATAAATACTATATTGTGGAGTCGATACAAAATCCACCATCAATAATTCAATATGTATCCATTCCAAAAAGTCTGAAATGCAAAGAAATGTTGAGAAATATGTTACATGGAAAGAAAAATAATCATTGTGGTAAGTCTTCTATAAATATACAATGCGTCTGTTCCTTAGCTCAAAATATATTGCATGCGGTAGATTCTGCATTGACAGTACCACCTAATCTAAAAGAAGAACCACAACAATCAGTGTCCTTAAATCGGTTTAATAGACTTCTGCAAGTTATACAAAGAATAATCAGCGATGTTTATGACAGTAAAGATGAAGATAATGCCTCTAAAATAAGAAAAAATGTGAAACAAACTTTATATGGACTAGGGTATGAAGTTCTAGAATATGATGAAACTAATGATGATTTGTTCGATGTTAGGTTTGAAGATTGTGATACAATCAATATAGTGAGTCCTACAATTAGGAATAGGGCAACAGGTAAAATAGAATGCAAAGGTATAGTATATCACCCTTTAAAAATATAATAATTATGGCTATTAGATATATACTTGGAATAGATTTCGGGCATGGTGAAACCACTGCTGCTGTTTATGATCTTGATGATCATAAGATACGTGATGTGGAAATAACTAAAGATGTAACATGTAAAAAAACTGCAATATGCAGACTTCAAGTTGGGGTAAAGAAAGAGTATAAATGGCTGATTTCTCCCACACCATCTATTATTAAAACAGCGTTACAACAAACTAAAAGTGGAGATATGGATGGATTTAATTTTTTTACTTATTTTAAAGGCCCGTTAATCGATAGCAAAGATGGAAAAATAAAAAGCATATCGGATGAAAAAAGAGAACAGTTTGGGCGGTATATTTGTGAAGTATATCGTAGCATTATGGAGACAAATAACTATTTAGATCCTATAGAACGAAATTTTGCCTTATATGTGGCCTGCCCTTCTGGGTGGGATAAAAACCAGGCTAAAGCGTACAAAGAATTTATAAACTCATTGGAAGTTTTAATTACTGATAAGGTATGCCAAATTTCATGTGTTGACGTGGTGAAGGAATCTGATGCTGCTTATGTTTATAGCAGAGATAAAGTTAAAGCTGGCGTTTTCTCTGTCAAAGATAATCCCAGTGTACTTGTTATTGATTATGGTTCTAGTACTATCGATTTTACTTGGTATGGTAGAGAAGAACCTATTCATGATGGAGCGGAATTAGGAGCAAGTAAGGTGGAAAATATTTTATTTGATTATATGATGGAGCACGAAGAATGCGCTAAAAAAGCATTTGAAGATATCTTACCGGAAACTATGGATAATAAGACATATTTGCGAAATATTATTGTTTATGCTCTACGTGAAAGTAAAGAAAATTTTTATCGTGATTTAGCTGATTCCTGTATGGAGGAATTTGCGCAGTTGGAGCCTATAGTTATTAAGAAATATATAAATATACCAAGAGGTGTGGATTTCGGATTTGATAACGATTCGAAAACATATAATATAAAAGATCTTCATGAAATAATGGATTCCTCTGAGGAGTGTCTCATAAAGAGGATACCAAATACAAATACAATAATTAGAGATAATCGTAATTATTGCACGAAAGTCAAGGAAGCTTTCGAGGATTTTAAATATAAAATTGGTGGTAGTAATGTAGACTATGTAATATTAACAGGTGGAGCATCTTATATGGATTTTGTTCTATCATTTACGAAGGAGATTTTTCAGGTATCTAAGGAGAATAATACATTGCTATTTGATTCGGAAAGAAATTATTCAATATCAAGAGGTATAGCTAAGTGGGGACAGTTTCATCATCAATCAACTCCAATTATTGATGAAATTAATAAAAAATTGAAGGAGGAATGGGCTATTGAATATAATTCGTATGAGTGTAGATATATATTTAAGACAAATAAAAATATAATAACACGAATCAAAGACGATGCAATTAAAGCAATTCAAGAATTATATAAGACTGAGATACTGCAATTGCTGAATTGTTGGACTTCTGAAAGTAATGATATACAACTTTCAGAAGCGCATACTTTAAATGATGAATTCGGTCAGATTATATCTACTTTATATGATGCTGATGGTTCAATATCGGAAGAAGAAAAACAATTATGGGATAAAATAAAGTATGCAATTAATTCAAACGAAGCATGCGTAAAATGTGCGAATGGTCAAAGGTCATTACACGCTTTGTTTAGAAGAATATTTGATTGTATAGATAGCGAAAGTGAGAATCTTGATGTAAAAGATATAAAAGATTGTATTAATAATGAACTTAATAAGTTACTGGAAACAAAGGTCACGGAAAATATTGGCGAATTAATGAAAAAATTTAGATTTGTTTATTTTCCAACAGACGAAAGTGCAATACCTATAAAATTGGATTTAACATTTAAGCTATCTATAGAAATATCGCAAAAGGAAAAACTTCATTTATTGAGGCGTCTTGTAGTAAATTCATATGAAAACATAGATGAAAGACGTAGCTTTATTAGGAAATCCTCAATATATACACTTAATAATGATAGGGAATATGAAAATAGCGTAGGAGTTGATGGTAGAAAGCATTTTACTTCATTGGAAGAAGTTTTAATTAATTTTGCAGAATCTATAAAGCCAAAATTCACAAATCTAGAAAGTGAAATTGTTAAATGCCAAGAACAAATAGTCGCTAATTTCGAGCAATTAAAGCGCGATTGTACTCTTTCGGTATACCAAATAAATAACACAATTTTTGATGATAAGGAAAATGGATGACAATCAAGATAAACAGTTGGTTTTTAGTAGAGAAGATGTTGTTGCTCAATTGTCCACAGCGACAGCTATGGCAATGAGTACTTCGTATTGTATGGAGCGTCGCAGTCTTGGATGTTTGCATGAGAAAAATTCCAATTTGCAATTATATAAAAGGATTGGAGGAAGTGTAGATTTGTTCAATGTGAATTGGACTCAAATAGAGCAAGTCGGTCGCCCTATTGAAGGTGATTTGAAATCATGTTTTACAGCGTTACAGAATATTCTTCATGCTTGTTCTATACCGAAGACACAGTTACTTTTTCTAATTACAGGAAAGGATCGAAACTTTAAGATTTACTTAGGTCTTAAAAGTGACGAAGACTGTAATTTGGATGATTCAAAGAATGCAATCAACGAAATTGCTGCGTTTTGTAATGTGAGTTGGCCTGGATTGAAAACTCGTGCAATAAAGAGTGGATTAGATGAAAATATTAAGAATTATATCAATAATCATTTTGAACATGCTTATGCGTTTACCGGTATTCCTTCAATGGATTTGCAGAAAACGAATTATCCTTCAACCATTGAATATTTGCTTGGTGGATGTAAACCTCAAGGAGACATAGCCTATTTAGTGGTTGCAAATCCTGTGGAGGAGGAGGAACTCAGTAACATCATATATATGTGTGACGAGATGAAAGGGCAAGCTGAGTCATTTGAAAAGTTTAATTTGACAGATTCGCTTCAAAAAAGCACTTCTAATACTTTCACAACAACAATAACAGAAACTATTGGTAAAAATAAAAGTGATGGTACTTCTCAACGTGATGTATCTGTTGGAGTCAAGACACTCATAGGTGTAGGATTAGGTATAGCTGCTATAGCTGCCTTTCCTCCTGCCGCAGCTCTTATTGGTTCAGGCATGGCGGCATTGTCAGCTTCTGTTGGTGCTGCAGCTGCCAGCCAAATGATTGGTGCGGGTTCTATGATGGGGGTAGGACTGATAAGCAGTTTTATTCCACAAAAAACGCACAATGAAGGTACTAATGAGAGTAAAGCAACAGCTGAAGGAGAGTCTCATGGCGTGACTGAATCATATTCAAAGAGTGTAGGGCAAACTATTGTAAATGGTCATATACAGGCAATTGTCGAACAGCTAAAACAACATGGAGATCGTTATCGAGAGGGAAAAGCTAAAGGTATGTGGCGAGTGGGATGTTATTTGTTTACTGATGAGGAGAATGTAACATCTCAAATACAATTAAAATCAATTTTGAGTGGTGATGCTTCACGGTTGGAGCCAATAAGAGTACACGACATATCAAAGTTTGTAAAAGTAGAAGGAAGGACTAATGGATACTCACGGGTTATTCCTTTTATCACCCCTCCGGAACTCTATGTCGTAAATCGAAATACTCAAGAAAGATTTAATCATCCTTTAGGTGAAAATTTTTCTATGTTGACAACTTATCTGACAACAGATGAGCTAACTTCAATGATTAACTTACCATTGCATACTATACCTGGTATTAGCGTTGTTGAACCGACACCTCAATTTAGATTGGATGTCCCTGAATATAACCAAATGGTAGCACCGATACATGTTGGAAACTTGATGTATAATGGTGAAGAAACTAATATATCTTGTAATTTTGAACTTGACAATCTAACACGGCACAGTCTTGTATGTGGTGTGAATGGCAGTGGGAAAACAAACACAGTCCTAAGCGTACTTAATGCCATGAATCAACATAATAGAAATTACATGGTAATAGAGCCTGCAAAAACCGAGTATGTAGATTGGGCGATAGAGTTTAATGAGAAACTGAAGTTTGATCAAGAGGCAGGAAAAAGAACTACAGAGAAACCTATTATTATTTATATGCCGGGAAAGGAAACTTATTGGCATAGTGGAGAAGATGGTAGGGCAAAAGAGTATAAATTGAAAGATGTATTGAGATTGAATCCATTCGAACCCGTTAGTTTGAATAATCGCACTCCTAATGTACAAGCTCATATGGATAGAATAAAATCCATCTTTGCTTTGGCTTTCCCTATGGAAGACATTTTGCCTACAGTGATGGAATCACTTATTCGAGATGTCTATACGAATGGAGAAAAATGGTTGAATCAAAGTAAAAACGCTCCATGTCCTGAGTTATATCCAACTTTAGGTTTGATGAGTTGCAGAATTAAGTCTGTTGTGATGAATTTGGGGTACGAACCTCGTGTTACCGGGAATATATATGCAGCCGTCAACCTTAGATTAAGTAACCTGCTTTCTGGTTGGAAACGCGAATTACTTAACAATGAAGTTTTAGGGGGATATAAAAAGCTTAGCAGGTCAGAACAACTAAACAATATTCAGCGACCAACTTGGGACGACTTCTTTAATCGACGGGTTGTTGTAAATTTGTCAGGTGTTAGTGATGATTCGGATAGAACATTTGTAATGGGGTTGTTGCTATTATATCTATACGAATACAGAATTGCGGTTTCAGAAAATCCATGTTTTGACTTTAATCAGAATGGACTCAGACATTTAATGGTTGTGGAAGAAGCTCACCGGGTAATGATGAATAATCCAAATCCAGATTCGTCTCAATTTAAATGTGGGATATTGTTTAGTAATCTCTTATCAGAGATTAGAGCTTATGGACAAGGGATAATGGTTGTAGATCAAGTGCCGAGCCGCTTGATTTCAGATGCCATAAAGAACACTAATATGAAAATTATTCATAAACTTCTTTCGGCTGATGATGTCGAAATGGTTGCAGAAGCAATGGGGGTTAGTCCTGAACAGCGGAAAATTATCCCAAAGTTATCAATTGGGCAAGCTGTAGTTGCTGGATTGAACGCTGGGAAGGTCTCTAATAGTAGTGAAGAAGATATTTATTGGGCTAAAATTAGTAAAAACAAATAAAATACGAATTATGGCAAATGAATTAAATATGAATGTGGAAGGCTTTGCATCACAGAGTCTTAATAATATGGAGGAATTTGATGATTTTGGGAAACGGCTTGAGTCCAATCCTGAGAATATCTCAGATAATGAGATTTTATCTAAATTCGATGATAACCAACTTGATTACATTAACAGTATACAAGAAAATCCATCATGGCATGATATGGGAACTGCAGAAAAAATTGAATATGTGAAAGATGCTGTTGACAAGTTTTGCTATAATACAGAGATTGGACGGTATTGGAGTAAACCTGCACATTGGCATCCAATTGTGCAATGTTTAATAAAGCATATGCCTAAAATATAATTGATAAATACAAAAGTGATGAACAAATTGTATAACATATTTAATGCTAATGGCGTTGGTGGCTCAAGCGAGATAGGTACTTCTCTTGAAAATTTCGGGAATGATATAGAAGGCTATAAGCTTGATGAAAACCAAACAAATTACATAGAAGATACTCTTCGTAGTGAAGGAATATCTAATGCTCAAGATTTCGACGGTGTAAATATGGAGGACTTGGTAGATGCGGTGGATAAACGTACAAAAAGTATTGTACTGGATTTGCCTTCAAAAGTTCATATGGGATATTTTGGTAAAGAAAGTGATGTTTGGAAAGAATTCCGTAGTCGCCTTGAACCAAAATATTTAGAAGCACCATCTGATAAAGTTCAACAGGAAAGAATAGCTGCTACCATGTGTGATATGGAAGAACTACGATTTGAGAATTGGACGAATCTTTCTATGGAAAGTAAAGTGGAAAAACTTAACTTATTAGAAAAGAAGATTGCAATGATAGAACATCGTCCGGCAACAACGATTCGAACAGAAGTAATGGAAGATGGTTTGTTCGGCTATCAATTGAATGGGGATATTGCTATCAATGAGAAATTACTTATGACAACTAATTTGAATCCTGAAGCATTGGATAAGATGTTGGAGACCTTTATACATGAAGGAAGACATGCTTACCAACAATATAATGTGGAAGAACGTATTGTGCACCAATCAAAAGCACAAGTGGAAAGTTGGCGTGAGAATTTTGAAGAAATAGGCTATTGGGACGGTGGTGAACCAATAAGAATTCCAATAATTGGGAGTCTGACATATACAGATCAAGGATTGGCAAAGCTTGGGGCAAGACTTTATTACTATCAACCTGTAGAGATAGATGCAAGAGTTTTTGCAACAGATACGATGTCCGCTTATCATAAACACTTAAATGCCTAGGATTATGTGTAATAAAGTAATTAAAAATATTCTTATAGATAGAGAAGGGTATAGTCCATCACAAGCTTGCTTGGTTTTGTCGGAAATTCAAAATCTCAGCGAGGAATTGGTTCCTTTATTAAGAATTTGGATTGAGAATCCTGAAAATATGAAAGATATTACTATTGATGGGATAAGTTTGATGAAGGTCAAACAGCGTAAAAATATGACATATTTGGGCGCCTTACTTACTATTGATTGGTTAATAAAAGAACCTGATGTAGCCAAGCCAATAGTGTGTGGCTTTTTGGTTTAGAAATCATTTGGATGTGTGATTGTTGTTATAAATCAGAGAAAAGTATAATATAGAAACAAAGTAGTATTATGAAAAAGAAAAAAAATGGATTGCGTATTGTTTTTGTCGTAATGTTTATATTTATAATGTGTTGTGTCCATGCTCAAGAAAGGGTGCGCTATGTTATTACGAAGATGATAAATGAAGATGGGGTTGTGTTCAAGCAGACTCACAACAATGTGCGTTATTTTAGATTTGATGGGGATTTTTTGGATGAGTATTACAGCAGAGAAGGTAATAGAGACTCCCGTTATAAGTATCATCACCAGGAAGATGGTAATTATATTTATTATGGGTGGTGTAAAGAAGTAGATCTTTCGGATTTATATTCTCTAACTACTAAATATGTATGGAAATACTCAAAGCGGTTTATTATGATGGTATCTCCTGATAGAAAATATTTTAATTATAAGTTTGGAAATACTACATGGGTGTACGAACAGCGTGATGTAGATACTATAGGACCAATGTATAAATAATATGATGTTTAAATTTCGTCTTTTAAGGGTATTGTTTGGTGTGATATTGATGGGTATGTCATTCCATACAATTAATGCTCAGCATGTAATTACCGAGTATTGGCGTTTGACTAAGACATACTATAAACATGGAATGGTAAAAGTAAACAAAGTCAATTCTGGTCAATTCATAGCTCGTAATAGCAAAATTTGTTATGATTCGGATAATCAAGGATACTCCATAAATAACGGTTCTTTAAAAGTGATAAGACACCAGGAAAACGTAGTCAAATATTCAGGAGCTTGCTATTATGGAGATGGTTGTACTTATACTTTTTATCTACGTGATAGTATCCTTAATATTGAAGATTTGGATGGAAATATTTATGTATATCATTGTGAAAAAGCTCCTTCTGAAAGAAAAACATCATCATTGATTCGTAGAAAAAACTACGAGATTTATACTGGTGGAACAAATGTGGATGAAAGCTCTTCTGGGAATTCAGGAACAGATACCAAATCAAATGCCAAGAAGACACAGCATCCAAAAACTTGTCGAAAATGTTTAGGTAAATGCATATGTACTACTTGTAATGGTACAGGAACGGTTTACTCTATTACATATGGGAATAATCACTATATAACCTGTCCGTCTTGTAACGGTTCGCGAAAATGTAGTCTATGTGGAGGAAAAGGTACGTTCGGTTATGATTATTACTAATGCAGGTTGGTAGGTACTTCTATTGAAAAAGGCTCGTCGGCTAATTATAAAAGTAGATATTCTTTAGTTAATGTATGATACGGGGGTATCACTGACAAGTGTCGTAAAGCAGATGTGTAATAAGGAAATAAACTTAAAAATAACTGATAGATATGCGAGAAAACTACGACAAACGTGACAAGATGTTGGTTAAACTCAACAAGCGTGTATTCGTAGATATGGACAACGTGTTAGTGGACTTTCAATCGGGGTTGGATTTGCAAAGTGAAAAAGTACTGAAGGGATATGAGAGACGCTTGGATAAAATCTCGGGACTATTTGTCAATATGAAACTGATAGAGGGCTCTATTGAGGCTATGCATGAATTGTAACAACGCTTTGAACTCTATATTCTATCCACCGTTTCTTGGAAAAATACCTCGGTGTGGTCAGACAAAGTAAGGTGTATGACACGCTATTTTGGTGATGCGTTCCATAAGCGAATGGCTATCACGCATTGTAAGAAACTTTGCAAGGGCGACTACCTTATTGATGTCCGAAGCAAGAATGGTGTCTGCGAATTTGATGGCGAATGGATAGAGTTTGGAGATAAGCAATTTTCGGATTGGCCAACAGTCGTAGCATATTTATATGAGAAGAATGGAATAACTAAAATAAAATTATGTTGGTAGTACATCCCAAAGATAAAACCACAGCAATGCTTGCAGCTCTCTATGATGGGTTGGAAGTACGCTTGCTTGACCAAAGTTTCAAGAATTCACAAGTCAAAGATGCTTTGTATCATACATCAAAGCAAGAACGGATTATGATGTTGGGACATGGTTCGGACAAAGGTTTGTTCTCTCGCGATCACGAAGAACAAGATGTATTCGATCGTCTCATAGTTTATCACCCACACGCTTATTATCTACGTAAACATGGTAGTAACATCGTAGCGGTGTGGTGTAACGCAGATTTGTTTGCTCGCGGTGAAGGACTACATGGACTTTTTACAGGTATGATCATCTCTGAACTCAGCGAGGCATTGATATATGGGATAGAGACAACTCAAGAGGAACTTGAGCAAGAGAACGTGAAGTTAGCAAACCGACTTCGCTTACTATTTAACGAAGGCATTCCTCTTCACGAAATACCTCAGTGTATGCAGGAGCTTGATGATACCCATTCACCACTGTCTGAATTTAACTACAAGAACTTTCATTATCTATAATGTTTGTGTTATGAACAGTGGTATATAGGATTTTCTCCATTGTTGCTACAAATAATATTTTAATAAATAAAAATAAGAAACGTATGAAAACTATTATTAGTAAACTTTTCTGTATGCTTATAGTTGCGGCAATGATTTCGCAATTGCTATCATGCCAAGATGAAAATTATTGTGTGGAAGGTATCTGTAAAAGTGAATATTATCCTGCAGATGGAAAGATAACAATGTGTTCACTTTCTTTTGACGAAAAAGATGGTTTGAAACCAATAAAAACAGTATCCATAGAAAAAGATGGCAAATTCCAATTTCGCGGATACATTGATAAACCTCAAATAGTAATATTGGTATCTTACGGAATAGAAAAACAAAATACGGAGAATGAACCTAAGTGTGTGAATTATCATGCTATGTATATTTTAGAACCTGGTAATATATATGTTGATTGTAAAGAGTACCAGCGAAATCGTACTTATGTTGATTGTGTGGGAAGTGGAACTGAATTGAATGACAAGGTGAATGCATATTACCAGGATTATTCGAAACGATGGAATGCACTGAATGAAAAAGAACGGGCACAAATTGATTATGGCTTATCTTCTGAGTGGCGTGCTCCCATTGTTTTGTCTCATATAGAGAAAAATAAAGATAATTATGCAGGTATATTTATGGCTTTTGAATATTTATATCTGAATGAAGATGTAGCGCTATTGCCTGAAGAAATACAACGGGATCCTTTTATAAAGTCTGTAATTGCAGAAAAGGATAAATATACAAAAAATGAAACAGATTTTAATATGAATTTCGAAGAAGAAATTATTTCTATAGAATAGAAAAGTGATAAATGGACAGTTCTAAAATTGGTAAACTCAAATATAGTATGGCTGTGATTATAGATTGGCCTGGTAAAAAGTGCCGGATAAATTTTGGGAAAGCAATATTAATAGCAATGGTTGTTGGTTGTAACCAAATGGTGGCTTGCCGATCTGCTAAAAGTCCAGTTATCAGCAATTTAAATAAGGTTTATTATTTGTCGGATAGGGATACTGTTTATAAAGAAGTGGATGTCCTGCCTGAATTCATTTCGGGCAAAGAAGCTAGATTAACTTGGTTGAGACGTAATGTGAAAATGCCTGCTGTGACTGAACTGTTTGCGACATTTGGCAATGTGGTTTGTGAATTTGTAGTAAAGAAAGATGGTACTTTGACGGATGCTCAGTGCATTTCTTCCCCTGATGTCTATTTAAAGAGGGAAGTGATGCGTAATATTCCACTTATGGAAAAATGGACCCCCGGTATGATAGATGGTAAACCTGTCAATACTCTTTATACTATGACTATCAGCTTTAGTAAGAGTGGGTGTCTGTCACAAATAAAGTTTAAATGAGAAATGATGAATATTCAAACCATAATGAGTTCGGGAATCCAAAACATAGCAAAGGTTTCGGATAATATAGTACGTGGGGAGACGCTTTGGGCTGCACGTAACCGTAAGTTTATTCCGTTATTGCGAGATGCGGGAGTGACTGTCATCATAGATTTGCGGACAGCAGATTTTACTGACCGTTATGTGGAAATGTGTTCTGGAGATGGATTGTGTTGTTTTCATTTTCCGGTAGATAGTTGTCAGACTGATGATGAAGAGATTATCGGTTTTCTCCCTCAACTATTTTCACTTCTTGATCAGGAGGATTGTTATATATCCTGTCAACAGGGATTGCATCGTACGGATATAGCATTGGCTTTATATTACTTGTTTCACCCGTCAGTAGCGGAAATACCCAATCTGTTCGGCCATCAAAAGAATGGGATTTTCAGGTGTGATGATATTATGCGGAGGGCATATCGGATACAGGGTGCATTGAAAAAAGAATATTTGGCGCATATGGGGCTATGTAAGGATTACGAGCCTGTCTTTTTAGAACGTAAGAAGAATCTCTTGGCTTATAATAGAATGCAAGCCGGTGAGGTTGTGTAATAAGAAATTGGATTTATTATGAAGTGTGGCAATTGTGAAAAGAATATTCCTGACGGGAGTACGTTTTGTATGTATTATGGAAGTGAGGTTCAAGTAGGTCTTACGTGTCACTATTGTGGTTTTATGGGTATTCCTTTAGGCGCTTTTTTTTGTCCGGCTTGCGGTGCGCGATTGAGGCAGGAAGCTAATGTAGCCTGGGATACATTAAAGATAGGTGATTATTATTATAGTGATGGGACTTTCTCTTCTCAGTTAGATAAATCGAAGACTTGTGTTGGTGTTGTGTTTTCTTTAGAAACAACAGAGATAGAGAAGGCATACGGTTGGACGCACGGGCAGATAGTGGCTTTGGAAGATGCGGGAAATGGACAGAAGTATCGATGGGGAACTGTTGGGAAATTGCCTGCTCCACATACATTTGTTGATAAATGTGCTGCTCTGCAGGATCGCAATGGTTATCTTTATACTCATTCCAATTATATTGATAAAGCTGATTTTGAGGCTTTTAATATAGCACGTCATTACTCTGTATTATTGCCAGAGTGTACGAGCGGCTGGTATCTTCCTAGCTTAGGGCAATGGAGAAACGTACTTGGAAATTTAGGGAAGGTTACATTTATGGGTGAGGCTTTTTTTTATTCCGAAAAGACAGAAGTACTAAAAAGATTAGCTTTTATTGATATAAAGGATGACTCCTATTGGTCTTCTTCTGCAGAGGATGTTTCCAACGCTTGGAATGTGAACTTTACTTTTGGTTACATTAGGATCAATCGCCAGTGCGCAAGCCGGGTTCGCTCCGTCGCCGCAATTTAACTCTTTATCTCATTAGTCTTCAGCTATTTAGAGTATAACGTTGATTTTATTGAATTCATTAACGTAGACAATTAAAAACATATTAAGAAACTTAGGATTATGAATAAAGTGATATTGATGGCTGATTTGCTCATATGCAGTGTCTGGGCGATTTTCGTTTGGCATTTCGGAGTATTCTCCTTTGAGCAGCCGGCTTGGACCGTAGCATTGTTTGTGTTATATCCTGTATTTCTGCGATTGAATATCAGTTTTATGCTGTTCAGGAATGACAAGCGTTCTGTTTGGGGCGTGTTGACCTTTATTGTCTTGTCTCTGCCGGGTGTCTTTTCCGAGGTAAACTTCAAGGTAATAGACCGGATGCTTTTTTATTCTTTGTATTCGACCGGCATCATTGATTGTCCTACACATTTACTTAATAATGAATGGCTGTTAAATGTCGATATTACTTCCGGGTATCGTTTGTTTTTCTATTTCGTCATCATACTTGTGTTAGCTGTATGGATTGGGCTTGGCCCTGTGTTTGTCTTGATTTCCAAAACTGTTAGAAAGAAAATGAAGGATTCGGCTTTTTCCTGGTATACCGTGTGGATGGGATATTTTCAAGACCCGCTAGCTGTGCTATATTTCTCATTGTTTGTTTTGGTATGGATTGCTTTTATGATAGGAGCAGCAATGCCTTATCGTCTTTCATTGGTTGCCACATGGGTAATGCCTTGTGTCGCTTATTATCTTATAAGTAAATATATTAAAAAAGATATCCCTGTTTGGGTATATATAATGGTAGTATTAAGCTCCGTTTTATTCTGGTATAGTCAATATACTGTGAATGCGTGGCGTATAGGTTTATTAGTTCTTAGTGGTGTTTTGACGGTTTATGCTTCTTATCGGTTGTGGAAAAGATGTGACTGTTTTATTGTAGGTGTCTTTACGCTAATTATTTGTGGTTTTGTATTGCCATCGTTTACAATTGGATACAACGTCTATTCGGTTATTGATGCGAAAAGGGTAAGTCTTTTCTGTAGCAATGATGTTAAAACCGGAGTATTGCGTATTGTGTCTGATAAAGGAACAGGGCTGCGTGACCGGTATGGTGTAATTGTGGAACCTGTTTGGGAACGAATCACTTTAGCATGCGAACACTCTCAGAAACCTTACATAGTTGTGACGAAAAATGGGCTGAGTAAGGTGTTCGATTTCTTGGATAAGTCTTATGTCCAACCTTATTCAAGTATTGATGACGAACTGCAGATAAATGTCCGTTCGTTACTTAATAAGTTTATTAAGGAGATGAATGCTATAAGTGGGCAGGTTATAGTGATGGAATCAGAAACTGGGCGAGTTAAGGCGATGGTTGGTCTGAAAAGCCTTTTAAATGAAGATGATTGTTTTGATAATGATGATTGGACGGAGACTCACGAGACGGATCTGATGCGACCTGTCTCTTTGTTGGCGGCATTGGAAACAGGCAAGGTCTCGATGGATGACATTGTCGATACGGGTTGTGGAAAAATTCGGGTTAGAGATATCATAAAACTGGATTCTTATATCGGTTTGGTAAAGGTTATAGAAAATGTTTATGGAACTGATATAAATGCTTTCCGGAAGCAGCTTCGATTTATGGGATACGGGCAGCCGTATTTCGTTGCCGGTTCGGGTGAATTGCCTGTGATAAAAAATCCTTCTCAAAATGGACAAGATTGGTTAAAGATAAATCCTGTCTGGTTGGCATTGGGATATGAGCAGTGTTTGGCTCCCTTCCAGATGATTACTCTTTATAATGCCATAGTAAATGATGGCAGAATGATTTCTCCTTCGTTATCTTTTGATAAAGAGCAGATTATAGATGAACAGATGGCATCTGCCGGAAATATTAGCTCAATAAAAGAAGTGCTCATAGATGGGTCAAGTAAAGTATTTGAGACTTCAATGAACTGTCCTGTTGCCGGAATATTTGGAATGAATAGGTTGGACAGGAATCTGGATAATGTAAATCATGGGTATAAGGCAGCGGATGCTGAAGGCTATTTTCTTGATTTTTGTGGTTATACCTTGTCGGGAAAGACGAAATATACCTTATATATTTCGGTTAATAAGCCGGGAACGGAAGGGGATGTAGTTAATCCGTCCCAATTGAAACCATTGTTGGATGAACTGTTAGAATTACTTTAATCTCCAAATAGAAGGGAATGTTCGTAAATGAATATGAAAACAATGAGACTGGAATATACTTATTTTTCGGAAATAGGAACTCGTAAAAATAACGAGGACTACTTGAGGATTGTCACAACACCGGAATATGACAGGACACTATTCATCGTCTGTGATGGTATGGGAGGTCATTCTTACGGAGAAGTTGCGAGTGAGACGGTATGTAAATCGATATCAACTTATTGGGAAAACAATCCGGTGCTGAGCGACTCGGAACAGAAGATTTATAACGCAGCAATACAAGCTTGCAATATGCTGGATAAAGAGTCGTTTGGGTACGATATGGGTACAACGATGGTGTTGGCATCTATTGAAAATGATAAAGCTATGGTAGCTCACTGTGGTGATAGCCGTTGCTATATTATCGATGTCAAGGGCAATGTGAAATATCGTACGGTGGATCATGCTGATAATTTAGGTTATATTACCAACTGCTTTTTTACAGGTAGAGATGACATGGCTGTACCTGATATAAGATTCATTCAATTGGAGCCTTGTGATAGAATTTTATTATGTACGGATGGCTTGTATAATGCCATTAATGACGAGATACTTCTTCATACGCTGCATTGTGCCCGTGATGTAAGGCAAGTGGAAGAAAAATATAAAATGATATGTCAAGATGAGGCGAGTGATAATTATACAGCCATAATCATAGAGGTGGAATGAAATTCTGTTTATTAGAGCGATTAGTGAAGGCGAATAAGGAATTATCTGAATTTGAGAGACGTTTTTTTTATAAATTTTATCCAAAAGAAGGAAAAAGAATGAAATAAACAAGAGCTAATGTAACGGGCTATCCATAAAAATACTATATTTATTGCAGCTAGAGAGCACTTTAAGTAATGCTTAAGAGGAAAAACGAAAAGTAGTATATATACTATATATTTTCTATTATTAATTACTT
>PPYF01114399.1_pt1 | contig 22308 bp, 27 predicted proteins | sample 1559871 | NCBI WGS metagenome assembly PPYF01 (sample SAMN08240021, study PRJNA423297) | Human gut metagenome, whole genome shotgun sequencing project.
TCGGAATATAATACAGATACCAACATATATGTTCTCCAAGAGGTTCATGAAAAATATGAAATTTCACTGTTCTTACAAAGAACCAGAATACCATCAGACAACCAATTGCAGTCAGACATCTGCGCATTTTTTTATATACTACATGCTTTTCCAGATAGATTACCCAGGCACAGTACAGCCCCAGGTAAATACAATTGCGGCACTGGTCTGCAAAATTTCTTGCAAAAGTATTTTTCGGTCTTACCAGCCTGCAGAAATAAGCCAGAAGCACGCTTATCAGAATTACTCCATACGACAACATCCTCTTTTTATTATATGTCATGAAAATTCCTCTCTCATTGTATACTTTTATAACAAGTATACTATAAAACTCTGTTTTATTATATAGTTTTTAGAGAAACTGTCAATTTTCAGAGTTTTCCGATTATTGGTCACTGGTTTAGAATGAACAATAACCCTATTATCACGAACAGAGTGAACAATCATGTCCACTCTGTTTGTCATTACTTAAAACGGTCTTGGCTGACCACAATATTCGCAAAACCTTCCCACATTCTCTGCACCACACTGGCATCTCCACGATCCGCTATCAGGTTGCATTCCTGGGTTCATGTTCATTCCAGGACGCATTCCTGCGTTCATGCTCATTCCAGGCTGCATCCCTGTGTTCATGCTCGTTCCAGGCTGTATTCCGGCATCATTTTGTGTCAAAGCCGCAATGATCTGATGTCCAGTCTGCTCCACTTCCATCAATTCTCCTCTCTTTTCACTGCTTATGGAAAAAGTATTCAGACGAAAATCCATATCGTCAAACCAGGGAGTGTTAACCTTAATGCGCATAGTATAATCAAACTCATAGTCATATATTGGCGGCTGATAGCTTACTGTCTTTCCATCCTTTGTATAGGTTTTCTCAATCTGTTGTCGATCCACCTCTACTCTACACTGTACAATAGCGGATAAAGGAACTATATCCGGATTTTCATTGACATCCAGTTTTCGTGCAACAGTAAAATTTCTCTTATGATCATCAATGAAAACAGTATAATTTCTGGTACTGATCTGACGGGTTATGCCAAAATCCATTACTGCCTTTTTGTTATTTTCACGATATTCCAATTGACGTTTTATATCCTCTACCGTACTGTGCCGCCGTTCCTCAAACCATGGTGATAATTTTTTGGCACAGTTTTTACATAGATTTCCGTCATCTAATTTTCGATTCCCCAGTAAACCTATTTTTTCTCCGCAGATATCACAGATTTTCTTATCAAATAATCCCATAGCTTTCCTTTCTTTTCTGCCGCACCAGAATCATGCAATTCTGGTGCGGCAGTATTTTACACTATTCTACAACATCTATTTTGTCAAAATATGTCTTTACGGAGAAGTCCTCCCCATCTGTTTCAGAAGTTTCTTCTTCACTGCCATCAGACTCCGGTTCAAAACACAGTTTTCCATCATCTAATAAACTGAGCCTCATAGTATCACAACTGAAAAGCATAGTTCCAGCCTCATCTCCCGCTGCAGTTTTCAATACCAGAATATTTCCATCCATTTCTCCCTGGAGTTCAGCTCTGCCCTCTTCTCCGCTTTCAATTACGATAAGCTCAGACTTATCTTCCTGAATAGACAACATCATCTCAAATCCGGTCAGTTCAGAATTGACAGGCATCTGCATTCCAAATGCATCCATCAAAGTGCAGATCCATTCTCCTTTGAAATCCTCCATGGTCGGGTTTTCCACCGGTTTGCCTGGTACATATGGCTCATACTCTTCCTTTTCCTGGCTTAGGATCATTGTCGTTCCATCTGCAGTTATCGTTATTTTGCCATCAGCATACTCACATTCTACCGTTTGATCGCTATAAGTCATCAACAATTTATCATTTTCTATTTTCCACTCTGATTGATCTGCCTCTGGTTCTTCCCCACTGTAGGACGTTATGGTTTCCATCTGACCGCCTTCTTTAATATCCACGGTCACTTCCATTCCCATTACTCCTGGATGAAACAAAATGTCTCCACCCATGGAAAGCTCATTTACATACCAGGTTCCAATAACATCCTTTTCTTCAAGTGCATAAGCATTCACGCTCATCAGGCCTGTCATTAAGACTCCAACTGTTCCAGCCACCCACAGTCTCATTTTTTTGTTCATAAAAACATCTCCCTTCTTGTTATTATCGTGTTTTTTGTTATTTTCATTATACGTGAATGCTTTCCTATTTGCACTAGCACTTCTGACAGTAACTGAACCGATCGGGTACATCGAATATTAAGCAACCGCCATATTGACTTGTCTGATTTTTCATCTGCTGCGCCTACGTCAGTCACCGTAGCCACCCAGAATTTAATCCACACAAGAAAAGCCTGTGATACCACCCTTTTCAGGCAGTATCGCAGGCTCACTTTACGCTACGACATAATAAACATTACATGTTTATATTATATATTTATAATGCGGACTTGCCGCGGGTAATTCTTATTCCTCTGTTCCGTACAGAGTGATCAGCTTCTGCAGATACTCGTATCTTGCCTTAGCCTCGGACTGGTTCTTAGCGAACAGTCTGGCAGCTTTCTCTGGATTCTGACGCTGTAAGGAGTTGTAACGAACCTCACCGTTCAGGAATTCCTGATAATCTGTCATATCCGGTGCTTTGGAATCAAGGCTAAACTTGCTTCCCTCAGCAGCTGGGTTGAAGCGGAAGTTGTGCCAGTATCCACACTTAACAGCAAGCTCTTCCTCTGTCTGAGCTTTTGACATACCTTTCTTGATACCATGGTTGATACATGGAGCGTATGCGATGATAAGTGATGGTCCCGGATAAGCCTCTGCCTCTGCAATTGCTTTGATAGCCTGGTTGAAGTCAGCTCCCATAGATATCTGAGCAACATATACATAACCATAGCTCATTGCGATAGAAGCCATATCTTTCTTCTTGGTCTCTTTACCGCCAGCTGCGAACTGTGCGATCGCACCTGTAGGTGTAGACTTGGAAGACTGTCCGCCTGTGTTGGAGTAAACCTCTGTATCGAATACCATAACGTTGATGTCACGTCCGCTTGCGAGAACATGGTCAACACCACCGAATCCGATATCGTAAGCCCATCCGTCACCACCGAAGATCCACTGGGATTTCTTAGCAAGGAAGTCTTTCTGTGTAAGAATGTCTTTTGCTTTGTCGCATCCGCAAGCCTCAAGAGCTGCAACCAGTTTCTCTGTTGCTGCGCCGTTGGTAGCACCGCATGCGAAAGTATCCAGCCATTCCTGACCAGCAGCTTTAACGTCTGCATTGTCACCGTTAGCTACAACATCTTCAATTTTTGCTTTCAGGCCATCACGGATAGCTTTCTGAGCAAGAAGCATACCATAACCGAACTCAGCATTATCCTCAAATAAGGAGTTGCCCCATGCAGGACCCTGTCCCTTAGCATTTACGGTATATGGTGTAGAAGGTGAGGAGTTACCCCAGATAGAGGAGCATCCTGTAGCGTTTGCAATGTACATTCTGTCACCAAACAGCTGGGTGATCAGTTTTGCGTAAGGTGTCTCACCACATCCAGCACAAGCTCCTGAGAACTCAAGAAGCGGCTGTTTGAACTGGCTTCCCTTAACAGTTGTCTCTTTGAATTTAGCGATAACGTCTTCTTTAACCGGAAGAGTTACACCGTAATCGAAGTATTTCTGCTCTCCCATGTTTGCTTCAAGGTTTTCCATAGCAAGTGCCTTAGCACCTTTCTTGCCTGGGCAGACGTTCGCACAGGAACCACATCCTGTACAGTCAAGAGCGGATACAGTCATTGTGAACTGATACTCATCTTTCATACCAGTCATTGGTAATGTCTTGATTCCCTCTGGAGCATTTGCAGCCTCTTCAGCTGTAAGAGCTACCGGACGGATAACTGCGTGCGGGCAGACATAAGCACATCTGTTACACTGGATACAGTTCTCCGGATTCCATACAGGGATATTTACAGCGATACCACGTTTCTCGTATGCAGCAGCACCGGATGGTGTAGTACCGTCAACATAATCTTTAAATGCAGATACAGGCAGTGTATTACCTTCCTGAGCATTAACCTTAGCCTGGATGTTGTTAACAAAATCAACAACTTCCTGACGTCCTTCTGTAGCGTGAGTCATATGAAGACCCTCGTCTGCAGCATCTTTCCAGCTCTCTGGAACCTGAATCTCAACAACCTGCTTAGCACCAGCATCGATAGCTGCCCAGTTCTTCTGAACAACATCATCACCTTTACGTCCGTATGTTGCTTTCGCAGCAGCTTTCATAAGCTCGATAGCCTGCTCCTCCGGAATGATTCCGGTAAGTTTGAAGAATGCGGACTGAAGGATTGTATTGATACGTGTTGGTCCCATGCCAGTCTCGATACCGATCTTAACACCGTCGATGGTGTAGAATTTGATACCGTGGTTAGCGATGAATGCCTTAACCTGTCCTGGAAGATGTTTCTCAAGACCTTCCATATCCCATGCACAGTTCAGAAGGAATGTACCGCCGTCAACCAGTTCCTGTACCATGTTATATTTGTTCACATAGGACGGATTGTGGCATGCTACAAAGTTTGCTTTGTGGATCAGGTAGGTAGATTTGATCGGTTTCTTACCAAAACGAAGGTGGGACATTGTAACACCACCGGACTTCTTGGAGTCATAATCAAAGTATGCCTGAGCGTACATATCTGTATTGTCACCGATGATCTTGATGGAGTTCTTGTTAGCACCTACAGTACCATCAGCACCAAGTCCCCAGAACTTACAGTTTGTTGTTCCCTCTGGAGTAGTTACAAGCGGAGCGCCTGTCTCAAGGGAAAGGTTTGTAACATCATCAACGATACCAAGAGTAAATTTCTCTTTCTCAGTATTGTCATAAACAGCTACGATCTGAGCCGGTGTTGTGTCCTTGGAACCAAGTCCGTAACGTCCGGTGAAGATCTTAACGCCGTCAAATTTGCTGTTCTTAAGTGCAGCAACAACATCAAGATACAGAGGCTCGCCCTGAGCTCCTGGCTCTTTTGTTCTGTCAAGAACTGTGATCTGTTTAACTGTCTCAGGAATAGCATCGATAAGAGCCTGTGCGCAGAATGGTCTGTAAAGACGAACTTTAACAACACCAACTTTTCTGCCAGCTGCCATTAAGTAGTCGATTGTCTCCTCGATGGTATCATTTACAGAACCCATAGCTACGATAACGTGCTCTGCATCTGCTGCTCCATAGTAGTTGAACAGCTTGTAATCAGTACCGATCTTAGCGTTAACTTTGTCCATGTACTCCTGTACGACTGCCGGAAGAGCATCGTAGTATGGGTTACATGCCTCTCTTGCCTGGAAGAAGATATCCGGGTTCTGAGCGGAGCCTCTCTGACATGGATGGTTCGGATTCAGTGCGTGATCACGGAATGCCTGAATAGCGTCCATATCTGCCATATCTTTCAGGTCTTCATAGTCCCATGTCTCAATCTTCTGGATCTCGTGAGATGTACGGAATCCGTCGAAGAAGTTAATGAACGGAACTTTTCCCTTGATTGCTGCAAGATGTGCTACCGGAGTAAGGTCCATAACTTCCTGTACGGAAGACTCACACAGCATTGCGCAACCAGTCTGACGACAGGCCATAACATCGGAATGATCTCCGAAAATGGAAAGTGCGTGGGAAGCAAGTGCACGAGCGGATACGTTGAATACACCCGGAAGCTGCTCACCAGCGATCTTGTAAAGGTTCGGGATCATCAGTAACAGACCCTGGGATGCTGTATAGGTAGTAGTAAGGGCACCAGCTGCAAGAGATCCGTGTACTGCACCAGCAGCACCAGCCTCAGACTGCATCTCTGTTACCTGTACTTCCTGTCCAAAGATGTTCTTTCTTCCCTGGGTTGCCCACTCGTCTGTAGCCTCAGCCATAACAGATGAAGGGGTGATCGGGTAAATTGCAGCTACATCAGAAAAAGCGTATGATGCATGAGCGGCTGCATGGTTACCATCCATGGTTTTCATCTTTCTTGCCATAGTTTGTTTTTCCTCCTTAAAGGTATGATGAAAATAATATTTCTAGACACAATGTGTCTAAAAGTCCATATGACATTATAGCATAATCTTCCAATGATGTCTATTTTGATTTTTGTATATTATCACATACAAAGATTACCAGTAAGCATAAAAAAAGCCAGCCAGATACTCCTTTATGGAGTCTGACCAGCTTTTTAGCATATTACATTTCCGGCATGAGAACTTCCTGAAGGGATTTTCTCTTAAGCATTTCCCACACCCCCTGCTGAATCTCACAGAGTTCTCTGTGCATGTAGCAAGGAAGATGATCTCCTTTTCCATCTGTTGGACACTCATAACCTGAAGCCATACATTCTATAATGAACAAATCCGGGTCAATAGCCTTATATACGTCAAACAGAGTCAGTTCACCAAGTGATTTATTCATGGCATATCCACCATGGACTCCGCGATATCCTTTCACAATACCGGCTTTCTGAAGTTTCTTTAGTATCTTATAGGCAAAGGGAGCGGTAATGGATTCCTTCTCGCAGATTTCATTAACGCTAAGGCGAGTTTCCCCTGACAGTGCCCGAAGAACTCTTGCTGCGTAATCGCACTCTCTTGTAATAAACATGTCTGTACCTTCTCCTTACTGGACACAAATCATACTGATTCTTATATTATGTCCCTTTTCTTCTCTTCTCCTCCCAGTATGTTCAAATTATAGCAATTTTCAACTTCTATTTCAATAGTTTTTTAATTTTTTTAACATTAATTTCACACTATTTTTAGTTATCGACTGTTTTTAGACGTTTATTTATTTCCAGGCAGATTTCTTCCGCTGTCCGATTGTCTGTTTTTATAACAAAGTCTGCAGCAGCTTCATACTTGGGACGCCTTGCCTCCATCAATTCTTTTATGTATTCCGGATTCATATTTTTTTCCAGAAGAGGTCTGTTGTGGCTGCCTTTCACTCTTTCGTAAACAGTCTCTGGTTCTGCTGTCAAAAGAACAATCGTTCCATTCTTCTTCATCTCATCTACATTGCACTGACGCATTACAGTTCCTCCGCCACACGATACTACGATATTATCCATGGCAGAAATTTTTTTTACAAGTTCGGTCTCCAGATTCCGAAAATATTCTTCCCCTTTTTTTTCAAAAATTTCTGGAATGCTCATTCCCTGTTCCTGAACAATCTGCTCATCCATCTCAATTTTGTCAAAACCGCATACCTCATGCAGGCAATTCAGGATCATACTTTTACCGGTTCCCATAAAACCGGTAAGATATATCTGTTTCTTCGGCATAATTTTTCCTCCAGTTGAATGCCAGGGAAGCAGCACCGTACACCACCTTTTAGAAAAAACTTCCGGTGCTTTTATTCATTCTGGCATTATATTCAGCCATTATAACAGCGGCTTTTTTTTTTGTAAAGTCTAAGGTTTTTGGGTTTTATAAGTTTTCTCCATGTTTCTGCTGTAAAACAGCCTTTAAACAAGAAATAATTGTTGCAAATTTGCCAGTTTACGATAAAATGAAAATCGGCTATACTTATCATTATATGTGTATTTATAAGGATAACGTTTTAATATAGGAGGAAAATATGATTTCAGCAAACAATATTACTTTGCGAGTTGGAAAGAAAGCTCTTTTCGAAGATGTTAATATCAAATTTACAGAAGGAAACTGCTACGGACTTATTGGCGCCAACGGTGCAGGAAAATCTACATTTCTGAAGATTCTTTCCGGTCAGCTGGAGCCTACCAAGGGCGACATTGTGATCACACCAGGACAACGTCTCTCTTTTTTACAGCAGGATCACTTCAAATATGATGCCTATACAGTTCTCGACACTGTAATTATGGGTAACCTTCGTCTCTATGAGATCATGAAAGAGAAGGAAGCCATTTACGCCAAGGAGGATTTTACCGACGAAGACGGAATCCGTGCCAGCGAGCTTGAAGGTGAATTCGCAGAGATGAACGGATGGGAAGCAGAATCCGATGCTGCTACTCTTCTGAACGGTCTTGGAATTGACACTGAATTCCACTATGCACAGATGGCTGACCTGACCGGTAGCATGAAGGTCAAGGTTCTTCTTGCACAGGCACTTTTCGGAAATCCTGACATTCTGCTGCTGGATGAGCCTACCAACCATCTGGATCTTCCCGCGATTGAGTGGCTTGAAGAATTCCTGATCAATTTTGATAATACTGTTATCGTGGTATCCCATGACCGTTACTTCCTGAACAAGGTTTGTACACAGACTGCTGATATTGATTATGGCAAAATTCAGCTGTACGCTGGTAACTATGATTTCTGGTATGAATCCAGCCAGCTTCTGATCAAGCAGATGAAAGAAGCAAATAAGAAAAAAGAAGAGAAGATCAAAGAGCTCCAGGAATTTATTTCCCGATTCAGTGCTAACGCTTCCAAGTCCAAGCAGGCAACCTCCCGTAAGAGAGCCCTTGAGAAAATCCAGCTGGATGACATGCGTCCTTCCAGCCGTAAATATCCATACATTGATTTCCGCCCGAACCGTGAAATTGGAAATGAAGTTCTCATGGTCGAAAATCTTTCCAAAACAATTGATGGCGTGAAGGTTCTGGATAACATTTCCTTCACTCTTGGACGTGAGGACAAGGTTGCTTTCGTTGGTGCCAATGAGCAGGCGATCACTACTTTCTTCAAGATCATCACTGGAGAAATGGAACCGGATGAAGGTAATTACAAATGGGGAATCACTACCACCCAGGCTTATTTTCCCAAAGACAATACTCAGGAATTCGATAACGATCTTACGATCACAGACTGGCTGACACAGTATTCTGAGATTAAGGATGCCACTTATGTACGTGGTTTCCTTGGACGTATGCTCTTCCCTGGTGAGGATGGTGTGAAACGTGTCCGCGTACTTTCCGGTGGTGAGAAGGTTCGCTGCCTTCTTTCCAAAATGATGATTTCCGGTGCCAACATCCTGATTCTGGATGAGCCTACCAACCATCTGGACATGGAGTCCATCACTGCATTGAACAATGGTCTGATCAAGTTCCCGGGGGTAATTCTTTTCACCTCTCATGATCATCAGTTTGTTCAGACAACTGCAAACCGCATCATGGAAATTCTTCCAAATGGTACTATGATTGACAAGATCACTACTTATGACGAATATCTTGCAAGTGATGAGATGGCTAAAAAGCGCCATGTCTTTGAGATTACTGAGGAAGACGCTCAGGATAATTAAAACGCGTTTGAAAAGTCTTTCCGCAAGATGTACGACACAGATTTTCCAAACACATTCTTAAAAAGCTCCTCCTGCCAAATCAACTGACAGGAGGAGCTTTTCGTAGATATTGCTATTTACTTTTCTAGAGCGTATTTGAAAAAGAGTTCAGGGTTTATTTACTGTTTCCTGCATATCCGCTTACCGTAATATAATCAGACGGATAGTAATACGTCACATTGCCTTTCTTCGTGGTCAGAACACCTGTATAGGATCTTCCGGCAGAGCTCTGTGGAATCAGCATAAAATGATACTTGGTTCTTCCATTGGTAGTCAGATATTTTCTCTTATAGAGTTTGCCGCCCTTCTTATTGGTGTAGCGTCTGAATGCCACATACTTGGACTTGAAGCTGTAATTTTCATAAGAGGTTGTATTCAATCTACGATTAATGTTAGCGCCCTTCTTAGCTGCAACAATTAATGGTAAAGTAGAAAGATTGCTTCCGGTTCTTGTCATCTTGATCCACTGACCTTTCTTGATGGTCCTTGTGTTCTTCAGTGGACTATGGCTGGAGCTCTGGTATGCTGCTGTAAGCTTGCTCTTAGCATTCGGTGAGGTAATTTTCACGCTAAGCTTCACAGAACCTGATGTAACCTTAAGGCAGGCGATCATTCCCTGATTGGAAGAGGTGCTACTCTTAATGTATGTGTTGTTAATGATCTGGCCGGAATCTGTTCTGGCGCCCTTCAAAGCTTCTGCTTCTCCGCCATATGCATATACAATATCATATCTGGTGCCGGAACTCTGCGGCTGAATGCGGTAACTGTAATTCGTAATCGCATTTGACTGAATATTGGTATTCAATAAATGAATACATCTGCCTGCTTTTACTGTGATCGGTTTAAACGATTTAGTTGCCGCTGATACCGGCAAGGTACAAAGCATGGTCATAGCAGCCGCTGCGACCCCGATCAATAGTTTCTTAAACTTCTTTCCTTCTCTCATAAATCCTCCTTGCTGCTCGTCTGGCGAGCTTAATATTATACATTTGCTGGTGGCTTTTGCTTACCGAACCCTTATCAGGAACACTTTATCATTTGTTTCTGATTCGCACTGCCGACTGTGCCAGAGTGTGTTTGAAAAAGGCATTTGACATATAGCAGCATGCAGTGTTTTCTTTATAAATATTTTAGCATATTTCGCTTTGTTTTCTGTAAAATATATGTTTCTTACTCTTCTGCTGTGATTGCAGCCAGTTTGCCGCCTGTCACTTTCAGAAGATCCGCTACCGGCACTTTCAAGGTCAGGCCGATTCTCCCCCCGCTTACATAAATTTCCTGAAAATTTCCTGCCGAAGCATCAAAAACCGTGGGAAAAGGTTTCTTCATTCCAATAGGGCTGCAGCCACCGCGAACATAGCCTGTGATCTTCGTAATATCTTTCACATGGATCATATCAACTGCCTTCTCTCCTACTGCTTTGGCAGCTGCCTTACGATCCACTTCTTTCTCAATCGGAACTACAAATACATAATATCCGCCGCTTTTCCCTTCCATCACAAGCGTTTTAAAGGACTGCTCATAAGGTGCTCCTGTAATATCCGCACAATGGATTCCATCAATAAATTCATCACATTCATAAGCAAGTGTTTCATACTTTACCTTCTGTCTGTCCAGCATTCGCATTGCATTTGTCTTTGCTTCTTTTGCCATTTCGGGTCAACCTCCTGTAATGTATTGGCATAGTAAAGTTTTACCATAGAATTATGTTTTCGTCAATGGAATCTGTCGGGCTGATTTTGCCCCAGAAAAAAAGGAGGGCCAGGACTTATCAAAAAGTCCTGGCAAGTATGAAAAAGAAAATATGATCTATACGATTAAAAAGGTTATCGCCTTTGTTTGATTATTAATATACCTGGAATCTGTGATGAAATTGTGAGGGAGATTTGATGGGTTTGTGAAAATTTCTGTGAGTAGAAGTCAAATTTTAGCACCCACATTATATATTATGCATTCAGAATTTCACCCACATTTTGCCCATACGGAATTACTTATGTGAACAGGACGTGGGCAGGGTCTGCGTGTTGACTTTGCGGATAAAAAATGAGCACCCTGTATTTTGTACAGAATGCCCAATTTCATTGCTACATAGCAATTATAGTTTATTCAATTATTAGAACTTACCAGCCTTAGCAGCTTCCTCAACATAAACAGTAATGCCTGCAAAATCAATACATATCGCCATTTTTGTTGCCTACCTGTTTCCTATTCACCAATTTTGGTACTTTTTCAGCACTTCTCAGACCGATTTTACACCTCAATTCCGTCATAAACATAACCCGTTTCCTGCCAGAATTTCATAGGTGATATGTAATAATCATACTGGCTACTTCCGTCTTTCTTGAAAGCTACTCCAAATGTGAGTAATCCCTGGATGATTCCCTGTCTCACAAACTGAGGATCTTTCTTCATTACTCTTGCAGCTACATTCACCGGTACATTTTCGCCAGTAAATCTTGGCACTTCTAACCATACCTTCTTTTCTTCCATTTGTCAACTCTCCCTCCAATATAATTTTCCATATACCCAGTCCAGCAATTTTAATGCGATCATTCCTGGTACAAGCATTACCAGCACCACCAAAAAGAAAAATCCGGCCAGCGCTGTTGCCGCAAACTCACCTTTCCTGGTTTTATCGCACCACTCAGCTCTCGGACATATTCCTTCATCAGTATAGCACTTGCCATCGCATTCGACTCCTCGCTGCCACATCTCCCTCACCCCTTTTCTGCAAGGGCTTTTCCAACTGCTTCCATAATGTTCTCTGCCTTTGCTGGTCCGATTCCCTTTACTGTCAAAAGGATTTCTCTTAGCTCATCTGCCTTCAATCCTTCGGAGTCTTCCTTGCCCTGGTTATATGCGTTCATGTAATACCGCGACAAGTAGTTGGACATATCCTGGTGGTCCATTTTCTTAATTTCCTTGTACATCTTTCGGTTCAAAACCATCTGCTTTGCCATGACTACTCACCCTCTCTTCCGTCAATTCGATATACTGCATCATCGTAATAAGGGTATATCCGTCCATTATTTCTTCCGGTTCTTGTATCTCTGATGCGGAACGGATCTTCTCCTAAGCCATCTACTTCCTTTCCCATGAATACTACACCTTTTCCGCTCAGCGGATGATTTTTGCATCTGAAGTGTACAACATCGCCCACCTGCATCTCTCTTCCATCTTTCGTATATTTACCTGTTTTCATGTCTCGCCTTCCTCTACTTTCCTTATGATCTTTAACTGTTCCAACGGAACAAGCCTTGTTTTATTGCACCCATATGCTACAATGGCAACCTTTTTCTGCTCTATATCATTTCGGTTTACAAAATCAACTTCTACTCCATCTGGCCTGCAAGCACTATCACAAAACAATTCTGCTTTCAGCGTAATAAGCTTCATACCTATGACAACGCCTACAAATCTCTTCTCCACTGCCTCGTAATATGTTTTTACGAAATCGCTACCGCCCCATTCTTCCGGTTCTACTTTTCTTTCCTTTTCTTCAGCATTTTCGTCAACATAGTAATAAACATCGGAGTATTGTTCAGAGTGCCGGATATATTTTCCGTCCTTAATTCTTTTCATATAAGTATTGCACTCTACAACTTGAAACATATATTCATTATTCCTGCGTAATTTCACTGCATATCCGCCTCCTGTCTCTTGCTGCTGATCTAAACATCATAAGCAGCATTTCTGATACTGGTCTGCTCCGATCATGTCTCTTGGCTTTCTTTATGCAGGTTAATTCTGTTCCATCCAAAACATATACACCAACGTAGTGTGGGACCTCCAATGAAATCGTTGCGTAAATCTTCTCCGGCATTACCAGGTAATTATAATCTCCGAGGAAATTCAAGCCATGCCCCGAGCGAAAATCCTCTACAGATGATTTCACTTCATAACAGTAAAAGTCTCCTTTTTCTATTCCGGACACAGTATTATTAACCGGCTTATATCTCATATAATCAACTCTGACTGCATGGTTTGTGGAGTAATCAAATGTCACTTCCTTAGCCCAGTATATCCGTGGATCATTGTACGGATTGATTTTCTTTTCAAGTGCCAGAGACAACGTAGCTGTTATCTCTGGTCTTCTGCTCACTCTTTCTTCTCCTTTCTGTACAGTTCAGATGTTCCATCCAGCACCTGACGTTCCTTTTCATCTTCAAAATACCAACCATACGGCTCAAACACCTCATATCCTTTCAAGAGTGCGTCTCCTTTGTTTTTATTAAAGACCAAGTTGTAATCATACGGTTCGTTGCAAATTTTCATTGAATTGTGCAAAATAATCATCATCTGATGTAAGGAACTAAGTTTTCCCGCTGACTCATCTGCTGCTTTTTTCTCTTCTGGTGAAGATTCATAGTAGCTCTTTTTCAAATAGAAATCTCGCACTGTGCTTGCATAAATGTAACTGCCAAGTGCCATCATAGCTTCCCATATCTTTTCTTTTACTTCAGATTCATCTTTAACCGGGCTGATTTTCCCCGAAATAATATTCTCCAGAAATTCTTTTCTTCTGGCACTGCTTTCTTTTAATATCGCTTTGATTTTCCTTTTTGCCTGATCCTTTTCCTTTTGCTCTTTTTCCCAAGGTGAAAGTTCTTTCTTTCCTTTTGGAATTTTTGTAATAATTCTCAAGCTACGATAATATACTAAGAAAAATTTTTCTTCTTCTGTCTTTGGAAGTTTGATCTGCTCCGGAACGTCTTTGTCTAACTCATACTCCTTAATAGTATTCCATTTTCCGCTCCAAATTTCATTTTCTGCTGACTTCGGGGCAGCCTTAATGCCTTTCTTCTTCAACATCTCTTTCAGTTTTTTTGCATTTTCATTTCGTTTAGCTTCTGCTGCAGCTGCTTGCGCTCTGCTCACCAAGTCTCTTGAACTGGTTGCTTCTCTGAGAATTTTATCCCTCGTCTTAATATCTTTCACTTTTTCCAGTTCGTATAAATCCTTCAGCGTTAACTGAAAATTTTCATCCTGCTCCTTCTTTTTAAGTTCATCCTGGTTTAGCTTCGCAATATTTAACCTACGGCGAATGGTAGTCTTGCTGAATCCAGTTTTCTCAGCAATTTGTTCCTCGGTATCTCCCAAATCAAGCATAAGCTGAAATCCCTGGGCCTGCTCATAAATTGTCAAATCGCTGCGCTGCATATTTTCTTCCAGCATGATTGACAACTGTTCTTTTCGGCTTAATCCTTCAGCGATCCTGCATGGCAATTCTTCCAGGCCTGCTAACTTTGATGCTCCATGCCGGCGGTTCCCAATCAACGCATAATACTCTCCAGGCTGTTCTTCTACCGGAACAACCGTTAAATTCTGTAAACACCCCTGTTTTTTCATCGATTCTGCCAGCTCCGTCAAATCTCCGAGATCCTTTCTTGGATTCTCCGGGTGCGTATGGATGTGATCTATTCCGATATAAACTATATCTCTTCTTTCTTCCATGGCTTTTCTCCTCATTCTCATATATGAACGGCGGCTTTCCAGCCGCCATATCAGTTACTCAGTTTTCAGTTTTCTAAAATAAGCGGAGCGGAAACCGAGGTCGCCGCCGGCGTGAGTCCGAGGGTAGTCCAGGCTCACGTAGAACACGCCAGCATAGGAAGCGCTGTACCAGTTGCCCCCGCAGAGCGGCAAATATTCTCCCTCAGTGCTATCAATATAGCAGTAGGCTTCCGGCTCTCCGGGATACAGAGCCAGCTCTTTCAGTGTTTCGCTCTCGCAATCAATATTAACATCTTCCCATCTACATCCATCGTATCCCTCTTCGTGATCACTTTCAGCAAGGAATTTGATACCGCCATCGGAAACGCTTACTCTAATAGACTTTCCGGAATCATCTCTTACCGGTTCCCAGTTATCTCCTTCAAGGGTAAGATCAATATCCAATGCTGCATCGTTATTCTTTACCATCTCCAGCTGTCCGTCTTTTATTCTCAGGCCTCTTACCATTTCCCATACGTTTCCGGACAGATCGTGAACGCCTTCCAATGTATGATCGTGGGTCCATGTTGCCGGTCCTGATCCGGTTTTGGTCTTTCCGGATTCTCCTGCTGACTCTCCATGTTCTTCCGGGTTTGCATGGTACTTTCCATAGTTCGTGTTGCCATGTGGCAAAGTACCATTTTTCAAGCTGAGGTTCGCAAGTAATCCCCATTCAGCTCTTGTCATAAGATGCCATCCCTCTCCCTTTGAAAAACAAGCTCTCGCCGCCTCATCATTGGTAATTCCTGTCCATGGCTTCTGCATTGGCAGGCTATAAGGCTTTCCGTTAATTTCGCAGTTCTCATAGACAGAAATGTAAATTTCATCGTATTCTTCATCTCCAATGATAAACGCTGCATTTGTTTTATCGCTTCCACCGAACAGCTCCTTATTTGTCACCTTGCGGAATCTGTGCATGAATGACGGGATGCCGGCATTGTCGTAAATTGCCACTACTGCGTGTTCCAGGTTTCCGCTGATGAAATGGGTTGGTGTGATCTGCTCCTCAGTATTCTTTTTTCCAGAAGGTCTCTCCTGGATTACCGGACAAATATTGATCTGCATATCATCTCTTGCCGCATAATCCTTAATTGCTTCCATCTGCTCTGCAACGAATCTTCTCTTTCCTTTAAACTTTGCTGAAAACTCACCATTCATAAACTTTGCTTTTGCCATGTTCTTTTCCTCCTATGCTGTGGCTAATTCTCTATTCAAAAGTATCTCAAATACTTTGAATCCATAGATAAATCCCTGCATTAGGACTGAGTGAAATTTATCCCTTTCCACCGATTGCCGTATGCCGCATTTTTACTGGGTTTCTCGGACTTTGCCTATTTGTACCTGTTTATCCTTTTCCTATATCCGCATTTGAATTTGTACCAACATTTGAGCAAAACAAAAGAGCCTGTGCCGGGTTTTGTTCCGGATCACAAGCTCTCTTGCTTAACAGATCTTTATTTTCGTTCCCAGTTCGTTCATGATTTCCTGGGACTTTTCCTTTGTCACATGGCTGTAAATATCCATTGTGGTCTTTATATCGTGGTGGCCCATGATTTCCTGTATGACCTTGATATTGCTCTCGTTCTCACAGAAGCGGGTGCAAAAGGTATGCCTGAGGATGTGTGGGGAGAAGTTCGGGAGCAGTTCTGGAGAACGATGCTCTTTCTCTGCCCGGTCCGTTTCCTGTTTGTTGTAGCGGTTCACGATCCGGGTAATGAGCAGGTTAATTCCTGCAGTCGAATACGGTGTGCCCTTGGTTGTGTGGAATACAAAGTCTGTATATCCGTCTATCTGAGCCGTTCCATGGATGCCAGTTGCAAGATCATACTCTCTCTGTCGCAGGAGCTGCCTTCGCAGATCCATGACTATCGGGATTTCTCTGGTTCCGCTTTCTGTTTTCGGAGCAGTCACGAAGAATGACTTTTTCCGGTTTATCTCTGTATAGTGCATGGTGTGATTCACGCTGATTATCCCGTTGACCAGGTCAATGTCTTTCCAGGTTAATCCTGTCAGTTCCCCGGTTCTCATTCCTGTACCCAGGAAGCAGGAAAACATAGGCAGATACACTCTGTACCGTTCCGTATTGGCAAGATAGTTCACGAAGATTTCCTGTTGCCTTACGGTCAATGGCTCTCTCTTTTTCGGTTCCTTGCGCTCAATCTTAGAAAATGCCTTTGCCGCCGGGTTACTCTGGATCATATTGTCCTGTACCAAATCTTCCAGGGAACCGTACACGATGATATGGACGCTGTGGATCGTAGCTGTTGCCAGATTCCGTTTTTCCGAAAGCTCTTTGTACAGTTCCACGATATGTACTCTCTTGATCCGGTCAATTTGCATATTCCCAATCTGGCTGTCTCTCACATAGCTGTCCCAGGTACGCATATACAGTTCCCTGGTGGTAATCTTTACGTTGCCCTTATACAGATTGATCCATTTGTCGAACCATTCATTAAGCGTGAGCCGGAGGTTCTTGCTGTATATGCCGTTCTGAAGCTCTGATTCTTTCTGGATGATTTTCTTTTTCAGTTCGTTCAGATCATTGTCCGTAAGCACATACTGGCGGCCGTCTATCATTTTTCGCCAGATGTATCTCTTATCCGCCTTTTGGCTCACATTTGGTGGGAGGACTCTCCCCCGGTGGTCTTTCCTGTTTTTTCCTGCCATTCCTTTATCCTTTCTCTGGAACGGTGCGTGCAAAAGCAGGAACGTTGTCATTCCTGCTCTGGCCTGCATTTACTTAACACATTCACACATGATTTTCATAGCTGTCTTAAAGCCCAGGATAAAGCCGGCTTTCTCGGATGCCCTCGCTGTTGCTATTGCTGAATCGAAGAATTCCTGATACGCTGCGCTCTCTGATGGATTTTGTCGTGAGAGGGTTTCCATGTTCCAGTCCAGTTCCTGCAGTCTCTCTTTCTGTTCTTCGCTCTGTGGACTCTCTTCGTTGTAGCTTGCTTTATACTGTTCAAATAACAGGCCTACAGTCTCTGTGTTCTCGGTGCTTCCTTCCAGTGTCAATGTAAGATTGATTGTTTTTTCCATTGTGGGTTCCTCCAATTCGCTATTCTATCGGTGCGGAGGACTCACGCACTGGCAAATCCCCCGTTGGGGTGCTGCCCCGCCCTTTCCGGGGCGGAGCCTGTTGCCTTTAAGCTATCGTGAATCGTTTACTTGCGGACTGTTTCGTGAACTGTTCGCAGATGTCCGGGAATGTTGCCTTTAATGCTTTGCTGTCAAGTGTGTTGCTGATGATCTCTTTCCAGCGGATGATGAAGTTCTTGGTTTTCAGTTCTTCCAGACCCTTGCTTTCCATGTCCCGCTTGATTTCTTCCTTCAGTGCCTTTTCCTGCGCTTCCAGGTCCTTTCTCTGTTTCTCAATGGCTTTCAGTTTTTTCACTCTGTTCTCGATCTGTCTTTCTGTCATGGCTCATTCCCTCTCTTTCTGTATGCTCTTAAAGATTGCTTGCGATAAGTTCAAGTTCTGTGTCTGTTGCTCTGAAAGGATTAAAGTTTTCAAGCCCAGCTTTCAGTGCCAACTCATAAATCGCTTCGGTCGGTGTATATCCTTCTGTTACCATTTCTCTAACTTTCTGGTTGAGTTTTTCAATCTGGCTCATATCTTTTTTCCTTTCCGGCAAGCCCAGGGTGGCTATTTAAGTATCTATGTCCTTCTGACAATCCCAATCTCCCTTATCCGTTCCCTGTGTTACGTTGTATTCTTGTTTTCCCTTGCGGTACTTCCGTCTATCCTTCGCTTGCCTTTGTATAATGTTTTTGTGTTATTTATTATTTATCTTGATATTATAATAACATATATGTGTATATATGTCAAGAGTTTTATAACGTTTTTGTGTTATTTTTTACCTAAATGTGTTTTACATACTTTTTTTGTGTTGACGTGCAATAATCAAATGTGTTATATTCTAATCATAAGCAATACAAAGCACACAAAACGGAGGTAAAAATCATGTCTGTAGCAAACAAAATGAGGGCTCTCTTAAACCTTACGAATCACAAAATCCCTGACCTTTCAATGTGTCTCGCAATGTCTGACCAGGGAGTGAGAAACAAATTCTCTCGTGACAGTTTCTCAGTGTCCGATTTAATCAAAATCTGTGATACGCTGAATTGCGAACTGTCCATTAGGACACAGGACGGGCAAACCGTATATCTCGGTATGGAAGATCTGAAAAATGCAGACTCTGATAGAGCCGTATCTAAAACAAACGAAGCATAGCAGGAAGGAGGCTTTTATATGCCATTAGCACAGAGCAAACTTTACACTGAAGCTGACTATTACAATTTGCCGGAAGATATCCGGGCAGAGCTGATCGATGGGACGCTGATCTATAACCAGGCCGCCCCCTCCAGAATCCACCAGACAATACTCATGGAGCTTGCCGGAACGATCCGGGACTATATCCGTAGCAAAGGCGGTCCCTGTCGTGTGTTCCCCGCTCCCTTCGCTGTCAAGCTGAGAGAAGACCGTAAAACCATTGTCGAGCCAGACATAAGCGTGATCTGTGACCGGAACAAACTCACTGACCGGGGCTGTACCGGAGCCCCAGACTGGATCATTGAAATCGTTTCCCCGAGCAATTCCAGTCACGATTATGTGATGAAGCTGAACCTTTACGCTGATGCAGGTGTCCGGGAATACTGGATTGTAGACCCGTCCAGGGAGAGGATCCTGGTTTACCATTTGGAGCAGACAGATTTCAGTGTCGAAACCTATACGTTCCAGGATTCCGTTCCTGTCAAGATCTATCCGGACCTGCAGATAGATTTCAATTCCCTGGATCTATAAACCGGGGATGTTTCCCACATTTTCCACCTTTTTGTGGGGATAAACCCAATAAAAGCACTCAGAATATTGGCCTGGGTGCTTTTTTCATTGCCGTTTATCAGATTTTCCAGACGCTGCAGTCTCATTCCCTGTTCTGTTTTCTGACATGCCTTGCTGTCCATTCCCGGTCAATCACTCTCGCTATGACATTCCCGGTGATGATAGCAAATAATACAAAATCACTCATTTCTCGTAATTTCCTTTCTTGACAAAAGCTATGCTGTGACTTATCCTTTGAATCGCAGATAGAAATAGGCTGTATAATCACATAACCAAATTAACGTTTAAGTGTCATGTGCTGGCACTGGTTGTGATGGGTGGGTTGTCCGAGAATGGATAGCCCATTTTTATTTCATATGCCTGTGAAGCCGTTACCGGGGCAGGAAGCGTTTTTATCGTGTCACATGAGGAATTGATAGGGTTAAGCCCTTAAAATGGCAAATACGCTCACATTACCCTTTCTCTGGTATGCCAAAAATCCTGTCGTAGGTATCCGTATCAATGCAGGCGGTATGCTCGTCCATAAAGCCAAATGCCTGTTGCTCGTCCATAAGCTGAATCTTTGTCTCGTTTCCCTCATACTCGCTCACAAGAAAATACGAGCCTTTCCCGGTACGGTAGAGCTTTTTTGTCCCGCCATTCCCGAAGCTGTCATGCTCGGTCGCACAGAGAAGATCTGATTCTCCCGGAACATATTGCTTTTTGCCTATGTAATACCGGACTTTCTTTTTCCGGGCGTTCCGAGAATTTGACTTGCCATTTTTTAGGGGTGACATTTCAGACATACGTTCCCCCTATCCAATCTGGATCAATGCCATTTATCCCATAAAACAGGATTGTCAAATCCCCGATTGCTCGTTCTATGTATCTCTCTAGGGAGTCTATCCTGATGTGAAGCCGCCGACAAATCTCTATGTCCGGCAGTTCGTTCCCGATGATATACCGTAGCACGATGGCGTTATGCTGTATCCTGTTACGTTCTGAGAAGTCAGAACAATCCCTGTTCGCTATGATCAGACTGTCTATCATGGTTCTGATCGGAATTCCCTCTGGAGATGCCCGGTACCTTTCCAGGCAAGCTCTTACAAATGCCTTTCTGGCAGAATACATTTTCTCTCGTTCCCGCTTTGCCTTTTTCCTTTCCTGTTCGTATTCCCGTTCCAGTTCCTGGGTAACGCTTTTCATTGCCCTGTTGAACATATTACTCAGTTCTGTGGATAGCAAAACTGTTGCCTGCCGTTCCTGCAGAAGCTGCCTTTCTGTGTATGCCATGCTGTGTCCTTTCCTGGCCTGTGATGCTGTCAGAGGAGCAGTTCTTTCTCTTGCTCTGACAATCCGGCCGTTTTTCTCTCTGATTCCCGGTTAATATTTCTTATTGCTCGCCGTTCCTGCTGATCCGGAAGAAACGATGCCAGTTCCTTTCCGTACTTTCCCCGCCGGAGTTTTCGGAAGGCGTTCTGGATATGGCAGTCTATGTTCCCTTTGGAGCAGTGCAGGGTGTCCCCGATTTCTTCCAAGGTCTGACCTTTGTAGAACCGGGCATAAATGATCTCGCATTCCCTTATGCTCAATGTTCCCAATGCTGCCGTCAAAGTGTTGTGCAGTTCCTGCAGATAAACACTGTCCGAAGCACTCTCTGTATTCTGGGATGGATCAGAAACCATATCCAGGAGCGTTCCGGAATCCTTGTCGTTCTCTTCCAGCCGGCTGTCAAGACTTACCAGTCCGACTTTCTGGATGCTGTCACTTACATTCCGGAATTCCTTTTCTGACATTCCCAGGCTTTCCATGAGGGCTTTATCCGTAGTGACCTGGCCCGATGCCTGCAGTTCTTCCCTGGCTCTCATGTAGCTCTTTATTTTCGCTCGCATGGCGGGCGGTATGCGTAGGCTCTGGCAGTATCGATCATAATATTTTCGCAGGCTCTTGACGATGTAATGCGTGGCGTATGTAAAGAACCTGTTGCCCTGGCTGAAATCATACCGACTTATGGATTCCATTATGCCAAGAAATGCCTGTTGCTCTAAATCCTCGAAGTCCTGGTTCCATCGTTCTGTCCCGGTACTTTCTTGAATGATTTTCCTTACTAGGCTGACGTTCTGTTTCCAGAGCATTTCCAGAAGCTGTTGCTGATCCCCCTGTCCATCCTGTAGCATTTTTACGATTATCTCATTTTCCATCCGGCCCATGCTCTGATCCTTTCCGGAGAGCTGAGCCGTTACGCTGCGCTCTCGCTCATTCGCTGTCAATTACCTTTTCCTGTTCTGTCTGGCACTGTTTGAAGAGAATACTTTCCGTTCCCTGTCTCTCGATGAGGTGACAGTTTTCCAGTATGGACAGGGTAGCTGTGACGGTTTCCTTTGTCTCTCCCAGTTCCAGGGCTATCTCTTCGCTCAATGTCGGTAGGATTCTCTGATGCCGGATATACCCTTTACAGGCCTGTGCCTTTAAAAGCATTTGCAGATACACGATAACGTAGGTATCCCCTCCGGCAAATTTGCGGATAGCTTTAATTGGCAGTCCATTCAGAAAGTCCGTATGCAGGATAAAATAGTCTTTGGATTGTATATCTGTCATTGTTCATTCCTTTCTGTGAATACAGTTTATTTTTTACCCGAAGTGGAGTGTCTGCCGTAAGGTAGACGTTTCCCCCAATACCCCCTTTGAGGG
>PPYF01370500.1_pt1 | contig 22289 bp, 19 predicted proteins | sample 1559871 | NCBI WGS metagenome assembly PPYF01 (sample SAMN08240021, study PRJNA423297) | Human gut metagenome, whole genome shotgun sequencing project.
TCGGATACCATGCCGATTTTCACCGCATCCGGCCGAATATCCGAAAAAACGGCATCCAGCTCCTGCCCCAGAAACTCCGGGGAAACATTCAAAATACTGCTCACACCGCATGTGTTCTGGGCGGTGAGTGCTGTCACGGCACTCATGCCAAACACACCATTCATCGTCATTGTTTTGAGGTCGGCCTGAATGCCGGCTCCCCCACTGGAATCACTTCCGGCGATGGTCAGTACAGTTTTCATCCCGTTTTCCTCCCTATCTTCCCTTTGCTTCTTTTACCTTGTGCAGCAGGCGCTGCGCTGCAAGGCGGATATCCTCCTTGGCAAAGATCGCTGAAATAACGGCGACGCCCGCAATACCACTGCCGGCAAGCTGCATGACGTTTTCATCGTTGATGCCGCCGATTGCGACAACGGGAACTGCTGTCGCTGAACATATTTCTTTCAGCGTTTCATAGTGAACAGTCTCGGCATCCTCCTTGGAGTTGGTAGGAAATACAGCCCCCACCCCCAAGTAATCGGCACCGCACCCAGCGGCAATCCGCGCCTCCTTTACCGTCTGTACCGAGACGCCGAGAATTTTGTCCTTCCCTATGCGTTGTCTGGCTGCACCTGCCTCCATATCGCTCTGTCCCACGTGGACGCCATCGGCGCCGATTGCCATGGCCAGCTCCACATCATCATCAATCACAAATGGTACACGATAACGCCGGCAAAGCAAGCGAAGCGCCCGTGCTTCTTCCAGCAAGGAAGCGCGCGACATTCCTTCAGCTGCGCTTTTCTCACGCAGCTGAAGGAATGTCGCACCTCCTTGCAGCGCACGTTCTGCCGCATCATACAGTCTTCCCCCATGCAGCCAGCGACGATCGGTCACCGCGTACAGGAGAAGGTCTTCTTTCCTCACAAGCATTTCATTCATCTTCTTTCCTGTCGCCCCCGCTCGTTTCGCATGGAGCCTTCGTCTGCACTCGCTGCCGTATCATCGGATTTCGATCCTTTCTCCTCGATTCATACGCTCCGCTGTTATATGATAGAGCGCGTCGATGATCCGATTCCGATATGTGGCGTTTCCATCACCGTCTGTCATATACTCCATCGCAATCTCGCCGGCGAGTCCCATTGCAGCAACAGCGGCAGCCGCAGCCGCCAAAGCATGGCCGGGATTTGCCGCCAGAAAAGCAGTCATGACACCGGAGAGCTGACAACCCGTTCCCGTAATGCTGCTCATTTCTTTGCGCCCATTGCGGATGACATAGCATGCCTCTGCATCAGCGACCAAATCAATGGCACCGGTAATGGCGATAACACTTCCGCATGATTGCGCACACATCTTTGCAAACGCAATCATATCTACAAGATTCGCTTCAGTAACCGCATCCGCAGCATCTGCGTCCACTCCCTTTGTCGTCGTGCTGCCAAGACATAGTGCCTTGATCTCCGATATGTTGCCGCGAATGACCGTAAAGTGCAGTTCCTCTATAAGGGCAGCCGCCGTCTCAGTGCGCAGTTTAGATGCGCCCGCGCCTACCGGATCCAAAAGCAGTGCATGCCCTAACTCCATGGCGCGCTTTCCGGCCAGATGCATCGACCGAATGGACTGCTGGTGCAGTGTGCCGATATTGATGTTCAGCCCGTCACAAATTCGTGTGATATCGGCGGCTTCCTCCGGCTCATCCGACATGATGGGGCTTGCACCAACCGCCAGAATGGCATTCGCCACATCATTTGCGGTCACATAGTTGGTGATGTTATGCACGAGCGGTGCATTCTCTCTTACGTTGTCCAAATAGCTTTCCAGCATGACTGCTTCCTCCTGCTGCATCGTTTTTCCCAGCCCGTTCCGCCCGAATCACACACAAGCCGCCGGACATGGCTTATCTACACAAAAAGAGCGCCACCCAAAATGAAATGGATGACGCCCGAATGCGCTTAAAATAAAGGCCTATTTCCCTACGTTGGCATTATCCAAATCAGGTTATGGGTCAGGATCGAATCCACTCTCAGCCTTTCGGCTCCCCTTGTGCTTTTATTATACTTTTTCTTCCATGCTGTGTCAACTTAGGGAATCACTATACTATCCCTCATAGACAAAGTTCAATTCACTGCGCTCTGCGAGGAGCGGTGCGGCGGCATCCTTCTCCGAGAGGACGGTCGGTGTGAGCGGCCATGCGACACCGATTGCTGGGTCATCCCAGCGGATGTTGCCGTCACAGTCCGGTGCATAGAGATTGTCCGCCTTATACTGCACCTCCACATTGTCGGTCAGCGTGATAAATCCGTGGGCAAAGCCGCGCGGGATGAAGAGCTGGCGATAGTTCTCCGCAGAGAGCTCCACCCCCACCCACTGTGCATAGGTTGGGGAGCCGCGGCGGATGTCAACGGCAACGTCGAAGATCGCACCGCGCGAGGCGCGCAGGAGTTTCGCCTGTGCCATGGGATTCAGCTGATAGTGCAGGCCGCGCAGCGTCCCCTTCTGTGCCGAAAAGGAGTGATTGTCCTGTACGAATGCGACATGAATCCCCGCATCCTCCATTTTTTTTGCCGACCAGCTCTCCATAAACCAGCCGCGCGCGTCGCCGAATACCTGCGGCTCTATGATGACAACGCCGGGTAGTGCCGTTTCAATGACGTTCATGCTATCCCTCTACATTTCATCCACGATGCGTTTCAGATACACACCGTATTCGTTCTTTGCCAGTGGCTCTGCGAGACGGAGCACCTGCTCGGCATCAATATAACCCATGCGGTAGGCGATCTCCTCGATACAGGCGATCTTCAGTCCCTGACGCGCCTGGATGGTCTGGACGAATGCCGCCGCCGACAGGAGGGACTCATGCGTCCCCGTGTCCAGCCATGCATAGCCGCGCCGCAGCCGCTCCACACGGAGTTTTTTCGCCGTAAGATAGGCGATGTTCACATCGGTGATCTCGAGTTCCCCGCGTGCCGACGGGCGTACTGCGCGCGCAATGTCGACGATGTCATGGTCATAGAAGTAAAGTCCTGTCACAGCGTAGTTGGACTTCGGCTGCTTTGGTTTTTCCTCAAGTGAGAGTGCGCTGCCGTCCGCATCAAAGGAGACGACGCCGTACCGCTCGGGATCGGACACGTAGTAGGCAAACACGGTCGCCCCCGTGTCGTGCTGTACCACCTGCTGCAGCACCTGCGCAAAATCCGAGCCGTAGAAGATATTGTCCCCCAGCACGAGCGCACATCCCTCGCCGCCGATAAAGTCTGCACCGATGAGAAATGCCTGTGCCAGTCCGTCAGGACTCGGCTGTACAGCGTACGAGATGGCAATACCGAGCTGACTTCCGTCACCGAGGAGGCTCTGATAGAGCTCACTGTCGCTCGGCGTCGTGATGATGAGGATGTCCCGTATGCCTGCAAGCATGAGCGTGCTCAGCGGATAGTAGATCATCGGCTTGTCATAGATCGGCATGAGCTGCTTCGATACGACCTTCGTCAGCGGATAGAGACGCGTCCCCGAGCCGCCCGCCAGGATAATTCCCTTTCTGATCATTCCGTCACCTCTTCAAAAAGATTCATGATGCTCTAATTCGACAATGCAGGCAGATTTCCTTCATAAAAAATAAGGCACGCAGAAAGCGAATCCTTCTGCATGCCTTTGATCAATGATACGAGATTTACCCCGCAAACATTTCCATAATATGCGCAACGAGAATGCCGAACGGTGTACCAATCACGTAGCCCATCAGCGCCATGAGAATGCCGACGGGAACGAGCGAGCCGGAGTAGGTGCCGGCAAGCACAGGTGCGGACGCCGTCCCGCCGATATTGGCGAGCGAGGCAACACATGCCGTGAACATATCGAGGCGGAAAAGCCGCGCGAGGAAGAACATGAGCACAAAATGAACGCCGAGGATGATGAACCCGGTCAAAATCCAATACGGCGCGTCGCCCAGTTCCAGCAAAGAGGCGCGCGATGCGAGGAGGGCAATCACGGAGTAGAGGAGAACATTCGAGATCTCTGCTGAGCCCGCCACACGTCCAAGCGGCGAAACAGCGCCGATCAGACCAAGCACTGTGATAAAGAGGATTGTCCACGTCGCCTTGTCAAAGAACGGCACAGCGGCATTGAGTATCTTTCCGACGTTCGCACCGACAGCCGAGACGACAAGAGCCGCACCAAGCAGGAGGATAATGCTCTGGAATGTGATCTTCCCCGTGTTCAGTTTTGCATCTTCCTCAAGGCTGCGCGAGACAGCATCGAGCTGTGTCGTGTCTGCCTTGTTCCAGACGTTGAATCGCGATGCGAGCGTGATCAGCCAGAGCAGGAACATGACCCAGATGGAGTAGTCGATAGAGTCCACCACGAGGGCATAGCCCATATCCGCCTCCGACACGCCGAGCGCCGCCTGCACCGCGACCATGTTGCCGGAACCTCCAAGCCATGAGCCGCAGAGCGCGCCGAGCGCCATCCACGAATCGGAGCCGATCAGCCCCTTCATCACGAGAAAGGCGACGATGAAGCCGATCATGATTGTGAGCGATGCAGAGAAGAATCCGAGCAGCATCCGCGGGCCGAGCTTCAGCACCTTGCGGATATCGCAGCGCAGCAGCATGGTAAAGACCATCGCGTACGTCAGCGAGTTCTTCAGTGCGCCGTAGGCGGGCTTGGTCGCTGCCATATCCCATGTGCCGAATGTGCAGAGCAGCATGGAAATGAGGTAGACGAGAACGACAGCGGGAAGATAGCGGAACAGCGCCCAGCCGGTCCCCTTCTCAAGCGTTACCAGCCCGCCTGCGAGGAGGATGAGCACGGCAACATAGGTAAATCCATCCGTAATCATGACAATACACTCCTTCGATCATAAACGACAATTCCTTGAAGAATTATGATTTCGATTATATAATAAATCCATAAAGAGATACAATGGACTTCTTTCCTATAGTTCTCTTATTTATGAAAGAATTCTGTATACAGAAGGAGAAATCTCATGAAAATTACGAACGTCGAGCTGGGCATGCTTTCTGTCCCCCTGCGTGTTCCGTTCAAAACGGCACGGCGCCGCGTGGACAGCGTCGAGGATGTCATCGTTCTCATCCGCACCGATACAGGTGCAACGGGCTATGGCGAGGCACCGCCGACGGGCGTCGTGACGGGAGACACGACGGGCGGCATCATCGACGCGATCCGCACGCACCTTGCCCCGATGCTGATCGGACGGGACGTAAACGAGTTCGAGGATCTCATCCGTAATGTGCAGACCGCGCTCATCCACAACACCTCGGCAAAGGCCGCTGTCGACATGGCACTCTACGATCTCTACGGGCAGCTCTGGAACATCCCCGTACACAAACTGCTCGGCGGAGCAAGGGACGGCATCGTGACCGACATCACGATCAGTGTCAATGCACCCGAGGAGATGGCACGCGACGCACGCGATGCCATCCGCCGCGGCTACGACACGCTCAAGATCAAGGTGGGAATTGATCCCTCGCTCGATGTCGCCCGACTCGTCGCCGTCCGCGATGCGGTCGGCAAGGACGTGCGCATCCGCATTGACGCCAATCAGGCATGGCGTCCGCGCGAAGCAGTACGCATCCTCGCCCAGATGGCCGAGAAAGGGCTCGATATTGAGCTGGTGGAGCAGCCCGTCGCCGCCGCCGACATTGACGGACTCGCCTACGTCACGCGCGAGAGCGACGTCCCCGTCCTCGCCGACGAGGCCGTCTTCTCCCCCTCCGATGCGCTGCGCATCATGCAGCTCCACGCCGCTGACATGGTCAACATCAAACTCATGAAATGCGGCGGGCTTTACCCCGCGCAGCAGATCATCGCTGCTGCAGAGATCTACGGCATGGAGTGTATGCTCGGCTGTATGCTCGAGGCAAAGATCTCCGTCAATGCCGCAGTGGCACTCGCCTGCGCCAAAAAAATCGTCACGCGCATTGACCTCGACGGTCCCGTGCTCTGCCGTGAGGATCCGATCGAGGGCGGTGCACAGTTCAACGAGAAGGACATCACTGCCTCTGCCGCACCGGGGCTTGGCATCAAGGGCGTTGCCGGACTGAAGATGCTGTAAGGAGACCGCATGAGTACATCGATCAATTTCGCCGTCGGTGAGCCATTCCCCCTGCCCATCCGTGCCGAAGCAGACGGCGGCATGTTTCAAGCGGATAAGAACGGCATGATGTTCCTGCTGCAGCTCTCGCGCACGGATGCCATTGCTGTGGAGGCATTCCGCACGGGCGAGATCGAGCTGGCACTCACCGAGATGGACGGCATACTCTTTTTCCTCTATCGTATCGACGGCATCTTCAAGGATGGCTGGGGCGACGCACCGCTTTCCCTCGCCCTCGTCAAAGAGGAACTGATGCCGGACGAGGAGAGCCTCGCCGATCCGACCCTTCATCTCTATCTCGTCGATACGAAGCTCAAGCTGCTCCTCGCACAGAGAACGGCAAGCGTGCCCGAGGAGTTCGCGGACATCATCCGCCAAAATGTACGCGCACAAAAAAGTGCGCTGCTCTCGATGCTTGCCTTCCAAAAGAAAGTCGCTTCCGTATGGGCAAAGCAGTCTCCTGCGGACCTTCGTGCTGCGGCGGCAGCATCGTATACGCTGCCGATGACACTTAGCGGTATCGTTCATTAGGGAAGCGCTGATGGATTTTCTGCTTACACCTCTTAACACATTTTTGCCGTACTCCAGCGGAAAATCCTTGATAAAGCACCACTCCGGATCCGCTTTTCCTCCTTGCCCACGCAAAAGATCTGCGCCCATCCGAGGGACTGTTTCATCCGTGGTTCCTAGAAAAAATCTCCCCTTTGCCGCAAACGATACGGCAAGGGGGAGATTTTCACTGTTTCTTCATCATCGCTGCAGCAATGCGGGCGACAAGTGCCGTCCGTGAAAATGGTGTGATGATGTAGTATCCGTCAATATATGGCTTAATATCACGGGCAATGCCAAGGGAGAGTTCGACGGCCAACTCCTCCGCCGCCTCTCGATCAAGCCCATGATAGGCATTGATGATGCGCTCCTCGACATGGATGCCCGTGATCTCGCTTTCCATGAAGCGCGCATTGCGCTCGCTGACAACAGGCATGATGCCGCCAAGGATAAGCGCCCCCGGCAGGGTATCGCGTGCCGTGCGCAGGTTCTCCTTTGCCCGCGCACTCAAAACGGGCTGTGTGAAAAAGCCCGTCATACCCGCCTCCATTTTCTTTTTTGCAAGCCCGAGCTGCGACGGGAAATGCTTCGCATTCACGTTGAGTGCACCAAACACGTGGAATGGGATGACATTGCCGCGCTCTCCAAGGCTCTTGATGAATGCGGACAGCTTGCGTGAGTTGAACTGATAGACACTCTTCACCTCATCACGCTCTGCCGTCGGGATGGGGTCACCCGTAATCGCAATCATGTTGTGGATGCCCTCGGCACTCAGCCCGAGAAGGATGGATTTGATCGCGTTGAGGTTGCGGTCGCGGCAGGTCATGTGTGGGATCGGCTCAATCCCGAGGCTGCGCCGGACGCGCCCCGCGAGCATCGCTGCATCCATGCGCGCGCGCGCGATGGGATTGTCAGCAATCGTGATGGCATGAACGCCCGCCGCCTGAAGTTCCCGTGCACCTGCCATGAATTTATCCGCATTGCCGGTATCCGGCGGATCGAGTTCGACCGCGATGGGAATTTCCCCTGCCTTCAGCGCCTCAAAGAAAGGGCTGCGCGAGGGCGTGAGTTCCGTGCGTTCCTGCCGCACACGTTCCCCCTCCGCCGCAGTCCCGCCTTCAAGTGCCTTACACAGCGCTCGGATGTGCTCCGGTGTCGTGCCGCAGCAGCCGCCGGCAATCGAGACACCCTCGCGCACGATGGCGGCAAGGCCTTTCCCAAAGTAGTCCGGCGCACTCTCATAGAAGGTGCGCCCATCGATGACGATCGGATGCCCTGCGTTCGGCATAAGAGAAAGCGGCAGGGGGCATGTGCCGATGAGGTGCACGAGTTCCTTCATTGATTGAACGCCGCTGACGCAGTTAAAGCCGACCGCATCAATATAGCCGCTCTCTGCAGCAGTACGGATCAGTTCCTCTACAAAGAGACCGTCGCGCGTGTAGCCGCCAGAGAGTGCGGCGAATGATGTCAGGACAAACGCATCCGGCACAATCTGCTTGATATGTGCCGCGGTCTCAACCAACCCCTCCATGGAGGAGTTGGTCTCAAAGAGAAAATTCTTCGCTCCGAGCGCAAGAAAGGTGTCGGAAAGAAATCGGTATTCCTCGGCAATGTCCGCAGGCGGCAGCCCCGCAACGGGGCCAATGTCAGCGAATACATATGCACCAAACGGCTCTGCGGCACGTGTGGCAAGTTCCCAGCCGGTTCGCAGGATCCCCTGCACGAGCGCCTCCTCGCCCTGATAGACGATGCGGTTTGCCGCAAATGTATTTGTCTTGATTGCCTGCGCACCCGCACGCAGGTATTCCGTATGGATCCCCTCCACAACAATCGGCGTTTCAATGTTGGCAAGCTCCACACCTTTGCCGCGCGTATGCGTCTTTTGGGCGTAATAGGTCCCCATGCCGCCGTCAAAGATGAGCGGCTCTTTCTTTATATGTCCCCGTATATCCACGCGTTCCTGCGCCATATCCATAAGCCTCCCTGCCGTCTTTCACTATCCCAATACGCGGCGTGCGATCTCGACAATGCTGCGCGCATCGCCCGCATAGTAGTCCGCGCCGATCTCCTTCGCATAGTCCTCGGTCAGCACAGCGCCGCCGACAACGGTCTCACAGGAAAGCCCTGCCTCATGCAGAGCTTCGATGGTCTTTTTCATCGCCGTGACCGTCGTCGTCATCAGTGCCGACAGGCCGATCAGTCCGACCTTCTTTTCGATGGCGACCTCCACAACACGCTGGACGGGCACATCACGGCCAAGATCGATGATCTGGTAGCCATAGTTCTCGAGGACGACCTTCACAATGTTCTTGCCGATGTCGTGGATGTCCCCCTCCACCGTCGCAAGGATGATCTTGCCCTTTGAGACTCCCTGTCCCTCCTCGGCAAGACGCACCTTGATGAGTTCAAGTCCCGCCGTCGCCGCATTCGCCGCATTGATGAGCTGGGGGAGGAAGATGATTTCTTTTTCGTAGCGGTCGCCCACGATATCAAGCGCAGGGATGACCTTCTCCTGAATGATGTCCATCGGTGCCATCTCCGTAAGGAGTTTCCGCGTGATGCGCTCCGCATCGTCACTGAGCCCGCGAATGATGGCATCCATCAGCGGATCGACAACGTCCGTACGCTCCGCAGAGGCAGTCTGCACCGCCCCTGCTGCCTCCTCGCCCGTAATGCCAAGCTCTTTGCGGCGGCGCATCTCCGCTTGCTCGGGGGCAAAGCGCTCGATGTAGGCGGCACAATCCGCATCCTCCCCCGACACAGCACGGAAGGATACAACTGCATCCATCACTCCCTTGGTGTTCGGATTGATGATCGGGAAATCCAGCCCGACGTGCATCGCCTGTATGAGGAAGTTTTCCGTCATGTGCCCGCGTGCGGGCAGGCCAAAGGAAATATTGCTGACACCGAGCGCACAGTGCAGTCCGAGACGCTCGTGCACCTCGCGCACGGCACGCAGGGTCTCCATCGCCTGAACCTGCTGTGCCGATACAGTGAGCGTCAGGCAGTCGATGATGATGTCCTCGCGCTCCAGTCCGTACTTCTCCGCCTCCGCCACAATGCGCTCGGCAATATTGACGCGCTGTGCCGCTGTCTCGGGCAGCCCCTTCTCGTCCATCGCAAGTCCGAGTACCGCCGCCCCGTAGTGCTTTGCGAGCGGGAAGATGGCATCCATGCGCTCGCGCTCACCGCTGACCGAGTTGATGATAACACGCCCGTTCGTGACGCGCAGAGCAGCCTCAATCACCTTCGGGTTTGCCGAGTCAATCTGCAGCGGCAGATCGACAACACTCTGCACCGCTTTGACAACGTACGGGATAATCTTCTCCTCGTCCACGCCCTGTGCACCGACGTTGATATCAAGCACCTGCGCCCCCGCCTCCTGCTGGGAGATCGCAAGTTTCTTGATATAGCCGTAGTCCTCCTCGAGGAGCGCCTGTTGGAGGCGCTTCTTGCCCGTCGGATTGATGCGCTCGCCGATAACATTGAGCTTGCCGTATTCCGCGACACGCCCCGGTGATGCTATGCCCTTGCGTTTTTTTCGTACAGGACGATCTGCCGCCCCCGCCGCGACTGCCGCTGTAAGCGCGCGGATAAAATCGGGGGTTGTGCCGCAGCAGCCCCCCATGATAAGCGCACCACGCTGCGCAAACACCGTCATCTCACGCCCGAAGTCCTCTGCCGTCATCTCGTACGCACCCGTGCGCGGATCGGGGAGGCCCGCGTTCGGCTTGACAATGATCGGCAGATCCGTCCACTCCATCAGCTCGTCCACGATCGGCACAAGCTCCACAGGTCCGAGCGAGCAGTTGACACCGAGCGCGGCGACACCAAGGGCATCGAGCGTAACCGCGACAGATGGGACGGCCGCGCCGAGGAAGGTGCGCCCATTCTGCTCGAATGTCATCGTCACCCAGATCGGCAGCTTGGTATGTTCCTTCGCTGCGAGCACCGCTGCCTTGACCTCGTAGAGGTCGGTCAGCGTCTCAAAGATGACGAGATCCGCCCCAGCCTCCTCGCCAGCGGCCACCATCTCACGAAAGAGCTCGTATGCAGCCTCAAACGAAAGCGTTCCAAGCGGCTCGACCAGTTCCCCAATCGGACCGATATCGAGTGCGACACTCACTCCCTGCGTGCCGGAGTTCTTGGCTGCGCGGCGCGCCGTGCGGACGTTCTCCCCGATGACCTCGGCGACCGTCTTGCCCGTCCCGTCGAGCTTATGCGCATTCGCGCCGAAGGTATTGCTGTAGATGACACGGCTGCCCGCTGCGATGTAGTTCCGATGAATCTCCTCGATCACATCAGGATGCGCGAGTCCAAAAAGCTCGGGACGTTCCCCCGGGGCAAGGCCGCGCGCCTGCAGCTGGGTGCCCATGCCTCCGTCCAAAATGATAATATCGTTCATCTTCCCATTTTCTCCCATCTATTTTCCCGTCTTTGCCCCTTCGCGGCATCTGCGTCCCGCCTTGCGGAACGGGCAGGTGCGGAACATGAGACAGTGCTCACAGTCCGGCGGGCGATGCGGCTGTGGTGTGCGTGCAATCCCCATGATCGCCGTCACCGATTTGCGCGGCACCATGATCGTCGTCGGCGTCAGCGAGACACCGATGCGCCGCGTCATATCGAGCAGTGCAAAGAATTTCGGCTGCTCCGCAATCGGCAGATCGCCGTAGCCGGGACTGAAGCGATCCGTCAGATAGCGCCCCTCTGCCTCTACGGCTCGGCGCATATCACTCTCGAAGTTGTTGCAGATATTCTCGATCGCCGTACTCGCACACGCATCCATGATGACAGAGTCCGCCGCATTGACGACTTCACAGCGCATCATCAGACGCTCGACGCCGGGGCCGAGGGTCGCACCAAAGAGCACAACCTCCTCACACGGCTCAAGCATTCGTGGGATATCATTTCCTGCAAACGTCACGCCGAGCACAGCCCCATTGTCAAGAGGAGCGAGCCGATACGTCAGGCGGGGGGTCGCCGCCGCCAGCACCTCATCGCTGCAGCGACGAATCTGTGCCGCAATCTCCTCCGTCAGCTCCTGTCCGCGAAAGCCGAGATACTTTAGTATTTCATTCATATTCAGCGTTGTAAAACGCGGTTCAAACATGGTCTCTCCTAATTTTCCGTGATCCTCTATAACACACGAGATTAAGAGATTATAGCACATTCCGCACCTCCTCACAAATATACTTTTGTCATGTCATGATATGTATGCTATAATACTGCCCTGTCTTTCTATAAAGCAGAATTCTTGTTCAAGGGGGAAACAGAATGATAAAAGAAGCGATCAAAAAGGTCGTAGCCAAGGAAGATCTGACCTACGACGAAGCATATACGGTCATGAACGAGATCATGTCGGGCGAGACCTCTGCGGTCGAAAACGCTGCCTACCTCGCTGCGCTCTCCACGAAGAGCAGCGGCATGGAGACGATTGACGAGATCTCGGGATCGGCGGCGGCAATGCGTGAACACGCACAGCCCGTCACGCACGAGATGGATGTCATCGACATCGTCGGCACGGGCGGAGACCACTCGGGCAGTATTAACGTGTCCACCACCGCCTCGTTTCTCGCAGCGGCGGCAGGGCTCAAGGTCTGCAAGCACGGCAACCGTGCCGCGTCCTCGAAGAGCGGTACGGCGGACTGTCTGGAGGCACTCGGGGTCAACATCGACCAGCCGCCCGAGAAGGTGCGTGAGGAACTGGGGAGCATCAGGCTTGCCTTTCTCTTTGCCCAGCGTTATCATCAGTCGATGAAGCACGTCGGTGCGATCCGCCGTGAGCTCGGCATCCGTACGGTATTCAACATTCTGGGCCCGCTGACGAATCCTGCCCGTCCCGCATACATGCTGCTCGGTGTCTACGGAGAGCATCTCCTTCGCCCGCTCGCACGTGTGCTGCCGGGACTCGGCGTCAAGCGCGCACTCATTGTCCACGGAACAGACGGGATGGATGAGATCTCCGTCGGTGCACCGACCAAGGTGTATGAGATTGAGAATGCAGCAGAGCGCGCCTATGAGATCCGTCCCGAAGATTTTGGCATCACGCCTGCGTCAAAAGAAGCGATCCGCGGCGGCACACCTGCCGAGAATGCTGCCGTGACGCGCGGGATTCTGACGGGAGAGATCACCGATGCACGGGCGGATATCTGCCTGATGAACGCGGGGGCTGCGATCTATATTGGGGGAAAAGCAGACTCGATTGCGGAGGGCATCGATACAGCACGCCGCGTCATTGCCGACGGCAGTGCTCTGCAGAAGCTGGAGAACTTTATTCGCATCTCTCAGTGATGCACAGGGGAAATGGAAGGACTTGAAGTAAATGAACGCACTTGAACAACTCAGTAATTTTGTCTCACGCTATATGGCGGTCTTTGTTGTCGTCATCGCAGGCATTGCTCTCTTTCAGCCGTGGACGTTCCTCTGGAGCGTTCCATGGATCACCATCCTGCTCGGCATCGTCATGTTCGGTATGGGAATGACGCTGCGGTTTGCCGACTTTAAGCTTGTTCTGCAGCGTCCGCGCGACGTCTTTATTGGAACGGTTGCCCAGTTCGGCATCATGCCCTTCCTTGCATGGGTCTTGGCACAGGCATTCTCCCTTCCGCCGGAGCTTGCCGCCGGCGTCATTCTCGTCGGCACCTGCCCCGGCGGAACGTCCTCGAACGTCATGACCTACCTCGCGCGCGGTGATGTCGCTCTTTCCGTCAGCATGACCATGGCGTCCACCATCCTCGCACCGATCATGACGCCGCTCCTCACACTCTGGCTCGCAGGACAGTGGATCGACATTCCTGCGGGAAAGATGATGATCTCCATCGCACAGGTCGTCATTGCCCCGATTCTCCTCGGTCTTGTCATCAACCACTTCTTTGAGCGTCCCGTCCAAAAGGCAGTCAAGGTTCTCCCGCTCATCTCCGTGACCGCGATTGTTCTCATTGTCGGCGGTGTTGTATCGGCAAACGCGAGCCGCATCATCGAGACAGGTGCTCTCATCATGGTCGTCGTTATGTGCCACAACCTTTTTGGTTATACTCTCGGCTTCCTCGTTGCAAAGGCACTCCACATGGATATGGCAAAGGTCAAGGCGGTTTCCATCGAGGTCGGCATGCAGAACTCCGGGCTTGCCACATCGCTTGCCCTGCTCCATTTCGGTGCAGCTGCTGCCATTCCCGGTGCACTCTTCAGCGTCTGGCATAATATCTCAGGATCACTGGCCGCAAACTACCTATCCAGTCGAATGAAAAAAACCGACTAACGAAAATTTTTTCAAATAAATCCTCCAAAAGCTTAGGACTTTTGGAGGATTTATTTTATTTGCGTTGAATTTTACTTTTGTTGGATTATATTTATCTGAAAGAAGCGTTCTGCGCTTCCCATGATTATTGCTAAAGAGGTGATCGGATGAAACTAAAGTCAAAGATGCTGCTGTGGATTGGAGCGCCGCTTGTCGTGATTTTTACTGCGATGGCAGTGTTTTCCTACTGGGAAGCGAGCAACATGATCGAAGAGGCAACGGAACGCGAGATGCGCGCGCTCTCGGAGTTCCATGCCGAGGAGGTCAACCGCGTGGTCGAGGCACCGAAGGGGATCCTCGAGGGTATCGGTCGCGTATGGTCGACAAATATACCGACGGATGAGCGTTTCCTTGAAACAGCCAGGGACTTCACTGCACGCCCGGACATTGATTCCATCTATATGGGTTTCCCACGCGAGACAAACCGCCCCTTCCTCTACAGCGAGGAGGGTGTCGTACCGCTGAATGAGTTCGACGCAACGAGCCGTCCGTGGTATAAACTCGCAGAATCCAAGGAGGGCGTACAGCTCAACGAGGTTTCCACGAACGAGCGCACTGGAAAGCTAACACTTGCCATGAGCCGCGCCATTCGTCACGAAGGGCAGCTGCTCGCCGTGATGGGGCTCGAGACCAATTTCTCCGACATTCAGAATATCGTCGCAAAGATTAAGATCCGGGAGCATGGCGCTGCATTCCTTCTCGATGAACAGGGACGCTTCATCTACCACTCTGCGCTCGGACTCGACGACAATGTGCACGCACAGGGCGAGGAAGATGCACGCCGCCTCCTCTCAAAGGAGCCTATTTTCTTTACCAACACATACGCAGGTGTTGAGAACTACTACGCTGTCCATCCGGTCGGCACAACGGGCTGGTCCCTTGTTCTCTTTGTGCCGAAGGATGAGGTGCTCGCGGATGTAAACAATCTCAAGTGGACGATGATTGTGGGGCTTCTCGTCTCCCTCGCCCTCATCGGCGGTCTGCTCTATAAGATTGCTGACTCGATTGCAGGTCCCCTTGAGAATATGGCAGGTGCGGCACAGGAGGTGGCAAAGGGCAATCTCGCCATCGTCCCGCCCCAGATGGATCGCAACGATGAGATCGGACAGCTCCACAACTCCCTGCTCACGATGGTCAAGAATCTGCGTGAACTGATTCAGAAAACGGCGCAGACCTCCGAACAGCTCGCCGCCTCCTCTGAGGAGCTGACTGCCTCGGCAGACCAGTCGGCACAGGGCGCACAGAGTGCGGCCGAAGCGATCGTAAAAATCACGGGCAGCACCATCGAGCAGAATGAGGTTGTCGATCAGTCCTTTAAGACAGTAGACGGCATCACCCACGCGATCAATGAGATAACAACGGGAATCTCGGATGTCTCTGCCGCAACCCATCGCGCTGAAACAGCAACCGTTGAGGGACAGCAGGGACTCGGTGTCGCCGTCAAGGGGATGGATGTGCTCAATCAGAGTGCACAGGATGTCTCCGATGCCGTCACTGCACTCTATGAAAGTTCCAAGCGCATCTCCGAGATCGTCGAGATGATCACCGAAATCGCCGGACAAACAAACCTGCTTGCTCTCAATGCCGCCATCGAAGCGGCACGCGCAGGCGAACAGGGACGCGGCTTTGCCGTCGTCGCCGAGGAGGTGCGCAAGCTCGCTGAGCAGTCCGAGACAGCAGCGCAGGAGATCACAGAGCTCATCACCGAGAACGCAAACCGCATTGAGGACACGTTCAAGGTCATGCAGGAGCAGAGAGAACACGTCGGCGAAGGCGTCAAGCATGTCAATCAGGCAGGCGAACAGTTCGACCGCATCGCGGGGGTTGTGAGCGAGCTCACCGAAAAGGTGGATGCAATCCTGAAGAGTACCGAGGGAATCAAAGTGGGCAGCGAGCACATGATGAGCTCGGTCGAAGCTGTTCAGAAGGTCTCGAATGCTGTCCACACGGAAGCAGAGAATGTCTCTGCTGTCTCTGAAGAGCAGGCAGGCTCCATGCAGGAAATTGCGGCATCCAGCCAGACGCTGGCACAGCTTGCACAGGATCTGCAGCGAATTGTCGGAGGTTTTAAGCTCTAAGGCCATCAGAATACACTTCAGGGGCTGTTGTACGATACAATGCAGTATTTCGTACAACAGCCCCTTCTTTGTCCTCCTACCGCGCCGGCACGATACATTCCCACACAAAAGGGGCTGCCCGGAAATGGGGCAGCCCCTTCTATGTTCCGATCCCTTTGGGGGTATCGGATTAATGGTTGAACATATTGCGCAGTGCCTGCTTGTTGACCTCGCGGTTCAGCTGGGCAAGATGCTGCGTAAGCTTGATGCTCTTTGGGCAGACGCGCTCGCAGTTCTGGCTGTTGCCGCAGCTCGTGATGCCGCCCTTTTCCATCAACGCGTTGAGGCGCTTCGGTGCATCGAACTTTCCAAGCGGGTGCATATTGAAGAGGAGCGTCTGCGCCGTCGGCGCAGGTCCAATAAAGTCGGACTGCGGTCCAACATTTGGGCACGCTTCGAGGCAGCAGCCGCAGGTCATGCAGTGCGACAGCTCATAGCAGGTCTCAGCCGTGTATGGGTTCTGAATTGGAGCGTCCTTGACATCCCACGTACCATCAACCTCGATCCAGCCATGAATGCGTTTGAGGCTCTCGAACATAACCGAGCGGTCAATGAGAAGATCACGAATGACTGGGAACGTACGCGCCGGCTGAACACGGATTGGCTGCGTAAGGTTGTCGATCAGGGCACAGCACGCCTGCTGTGCACGGCCATTGATGACCATCATGCACGCACCGCAAACCTTCTCCAAGCAGTTGCATTCCCAAACAGGGGGCGGAACACGCTTGCCGTCAACCGTCACAGGATTCTTCTGGATCTCCATAAGAGATGCAACAACATTGAGACCGGGACGATAGTCAACTTCGAACTCCTGCGTATACGGGCTCTCATTCGGTCCATCCTGACGCTCGATGATAAAACGAACTTTTTTCTGTTCTGGCATGACTTCTATCCTCCCTTACTCTTTCTTAGCAACGGCGTAGTTACGCGCACGTGCTTTGATGAGCGAATGCTCGAACTCCATGTAGCTGACCTGCGGCTCTTCCGTATTCGGATCATAGTCCACAATGGAGGTCTTCATGAAGCGCTCATCATCACGGCCGTAGAACATGAGCTCACCGTCGGCATCCGTCATGCGCTCGCCCTTGTCATCAAGAAGGATCTTGGCATGTGCACCGCGGCTCTCATCACGGCAGCGTGCTGCCTTTGTCACGGCCATTGCATAGAGGATCATGTTGCGGAGCTGACGGACAAACATAGCTTCCTGGTTTGCCCATGTGCCGTGATCCGTCACGCCGATGTCATCCCAACGCTTCAGAATCCCCTTGAGCTTCTCAAGGCAGATGTCGAGTCCCTTGTTGTCACGCTCGATCGAGACGTAGTCATACATGATCTCGCCCATCTCCTGATGGAGCTTGTGGGCATTCTCAGAGCCTGTCATGTTGCGGATCTTATCGAACTCCGCCACAGCCTCCTTGCGTGCACTCTCAAGTTCTTCCTCGGTGAGTGCCGTGCCGAGCTCACCGCTGCGTGCCCAGCGCAGTGCCTCGGGACCAGCGATAAAGCCGGAATACGCTGCAGAGAGGAGCGAGTTTGCACCAAGACGATTTGCGCCGTGATACTGATGATCGCACTCACCCGCAGCCATGAGACCGGGAATATTTGTGTGATGCTTGCGATCGACCCAGATGCCGCCCATCGAGTAATGCACGGACGGGAAGATCTCCATCGGCACCTTGCGCGGATCCTGTCCGACGAACTCTGAATACATCTCAAGAATACCGCCGAGTTTGCGCTCGAGGTAAGCCGCAGGGATATGGGAGAGGTCGAGGTAAACACGACGCTCATTGTTGATACCAAGTCCCATGTGGACGCAGACCTTGAAGATCGCACGCGATGCGACGTCGCGCGGGACGAGGTTGCCGTATGCGGGATACATCTCCTCGAGGAAGTACCAGGGCTTGCCGTCCTTGTACGTCCAGACGCGTCCGCCCTCACCGCGGCAGGCCTCGGACATCAGGCGGTTCTTATCCGACCCCGGAATCGCCGTCGGATGAATCTGAATGAACTCAGGATTGCCGATGTGAGCGCCCTGCTGATAGGCGGAGGAAACAGCCGAGCCGTTGCAGATCGTCGATGCCGTGCAGCGGCCGAACACCTGACCGGGGCCGCCCGTAGCGAGCATGACCACATCAGCCGGGAATGCCTTGATCTCATTCGAGTTCATGTTCTGCGCAACAATGCCGCGGACGATGCCGTCCTTGTTTTTGATCGCACGGATGTATTCCCAGAACTCATACTTCGTGACCTTGCCCTTGACTTCCCAGCGGCGCACCTGCTCATCCAGCGCGTAGAGGAGCTGCTGGCCCGTTGTCGAGCCTGCGAACACAGTGCGCTTATTCTTCTGTCCGCCGAAATTGCGCAGATCAAGCACGCCCTCCGCCGTACGCGTAAACGGAACGCCCATGCGGTCAAACATCTTGACCAGCTTCGGTGCTGCCTCAACCATGCCCTTAACGGCAAGCTGGTCAGCGAGGAAGTCGCCGCCGTAGACCGTATCGTCAAAGTGCTCGTAGACACTGTCATGCTCGCCCTTGGTGTCCATGCAGGCATTCATGCCGCCCTGTGCGCAGAGCGAATGCGAGCGCTTCACCGGACAATAGGAAAAGAGGTCGACGGTACCGCCTCCCTCGCAAACCTTCATCGTTGCGAGAAGGCCAGCCAAACCGCCGCCGACGATGATAACCTTATTCTGTGGTACTTTAGCCATTCTTAGCTCTCCTTTGCTGCAGTTCTCACATGAAGTAGCTGCCCATGAAGGCAAGCGTAACAAGCGACATCAGCACGCAGAGTGCCATAGACAGCGCGTTGATCACCGACTGTGCGCGCGGTCCCTTTGCGATGCCCCACGTCATGCAGAACGTCGAAATACCGTTGCAGAAGTGGAAGATCGCCGCAATCATGCCGATCGTGTAAAGCACCGTGTGCAGAATCGCATAATCGCCGGTAACGAAGTAGGTGTAGAGCAGGTCATAGTTGATGTGCGATCCCATGACTCCCTTCTCCCACACGCGCATAAAGCCAACATGCCAGATGAGGAACGGAATGAGCAGCCAAGCCGTATAGCGCTGCAGCGCAAACTGCCAGTTGCGGACATAGCCATAATTGCCGGGGTTGTTCTTCGCCTGCGCAGCGATGTAAATACCGTAAATCGCGTGGAAGAGGATCGGAACAGCGATGGCGAACACCTCAAGCCCATAGAACACGGGGCGCGGGATGAGATCCATCATAGCCAGCGCATCATTAAAGGCCTTTGCTCCATGGAGCACCGTCGAGTTCGTAAAGACATGCTCGAAGAGGAACACGCCGATAACGACGAGTCCGACCAGTGAATGAAGGCGCCGCATGTAAAAGGTTGTGTGGAACATTTCATACCTCCTGAAATATGTTGACCTTAAGGAAACATGAATCACTTCAGCACTTCAGATTGACAAACTTCTTTTGATTCGTGATCCCTTAGGAGCCGCAGCTCCAGCACCGTGTGCAGGAGCCGCGCCCCCGAATGATTTGTCATGCGCCAAACCATCGGCATGAACACCTACATTAGAGTCTGCGATAGGGCTTCTGTCCCATTTCATAGAAGTTATTCCCCTCGGAGTCGATGACAACGATACAGGGGAAATCCTCAACCGTCAGCTTTGCAACGGCCTCGGGACCAAGCTCTGGGTAGCCCACAACTTCATACTTCTTGACGGACTTTGCGATGAGAGCTGCGGCACCGCCGACAGCAGCAAAGTAGGTCACGCCGTACTTCTTCATCGCCTCGACGACCTCGGGCGAACGCGAGCCCTTGCCGACCATGCCCTTGATGCCCTGCGCGAGCATCGTCGGCGTGTAGGCGTCCATACGGCCGCTCGTCGTCGGCCCCGCCGAGCCGATCGGATCGCCCGGCTTTGCCGGCGTTGGTCCAAGGTAGTAAACAATCTGGTCATGCCAGTCCACGGGCAGCGGCTCACCCTTCGCGAGGGCTTCCGTCATCGCCTTGTGCGCCGCATCGCGGGCACTGATGATCGTCCCCGTAATCAGGACGCTGTCGCCGGCCTTAAGCTTACGGGACATCTCCTCCGTAAACGGAGTCGTAATACGGATACTTTCCGCCATTGAGTATTCCTCCCTAATGATAATACACAAGAACCGCTCCTAGAGAATGCGGTGCGCATGCCGGAGGGCATGGCAGCAGATCGTCACCGCAACCGGCAGACCTGCAATGTGCGTCGCCCCCCACTCAATGTTTACGGCAAGTGCCGTCGTCGTCCCGCCAAGCTGAGGGCCGATGCCGGTCTTGTTGATCATTTCGAGAAGCTCCTCCTCGAGCTTCGCATACTCAGGCATGGGATGACGCTGGTTGATTGGGCGCGTGAGTGCCTTTTTCGAGAGCAGCGCCGCGCGGTCCATCGTGCCGCCGATACCGATGCCGACGACCTCCGGCGGACATGGATTCGGACCGGCGTGCTGGATGATCTCCATAACGGCCTTCTTCACGCCCTCGACACCATCGGCCGGAACGAGCATTTTCACGCCGGACTTATTCTCCGAGCCAAAGCCCTTCGGCGCAATCGTAATGCTGAGACGGTCGCCAGGGACGATCCTCGTGTAGATGACACCCGGCGTATTATTCTGTGTGTTCTTACGATTAAAAAGGGGCTCCGCAACAACGGACTTGCGCAGATAGCCTTCCGTGTAGCCCTTTGCGATCCCCTCGTTAATCGCATCCTCCAGAAGTCCTCCCGTGATGTGAAGATCCTGTCCGACTTCGACAAACACGATGGTCATCCCCGTATCCTGGCAATACGGACGATCCTCCTCGCGCGCAATCTCAGCATTGCGGATGATCTGATCCAGAACGACCTGACCGACAGGCGACTCCTCTGTCTCCCGGCCCTTCTTGAGGCCTTCATAGACGTCGTCGGGGAGATAGTACGCCGCTTCTTTGCACATCTCGGCGACGTTCTCCGTGATTTCTTTTGCGGTTAGCTCTCGCAAAATAATCCCTCCTATAAATATAACTTATACACAGGTTAATTAAACTATATCATATTTTTTTCTTGCTTTCAAGTCTTTCAGACTTCTTGTAACCCCTTGAAAAAAGTGAATCTCATTCAATTTCAAGTTGTTGATTTTCACGTAGAATAAGAGCGTATTTTCTTATTTTATATCATTGTTTTTCTTTATTGTTTTATTGTTTAATTTCAACCAATATATTATTATTAACAATATTTTTATCGAATATATAAATCCCATATCGTACGATATGGGATTTATATGATAAAATTTTTGAAAGATTTTTATTTAAGGCGAATGAGATTCATCTTTGGTTCTTCCCCTGCTGTGAGATTTATCATCATAAAGGAGCCCTGCACCGCATCACGCGGACGAGCCACACTCCCGGGGTTGAATACGGTTACATCCCCCTGCCGCTCATAGAGGGCGATGTGCGTATGTCCATAAACAGCAATATCTGCCCCTGCCTCACGCGCAGCCGCGGCGAGTATCGCTGTATCAAACCGCACATGGAAGAGATGCCCATGCGTGAGAAAGATACGATGCCCGCCGGCCTCGACGACGGTCTCGTCATACGTTCCATCCAGAGGCAGATCGCAGTTGCCGAGGACGCGCGCAACGCTCTTCCCCGTCAGCTGTTCCAGTGCATCTGCATCGGCGGCATAGTCTCCTGCATGAAGCCACATCTCTGCCTGTGCCGCCTCAGGATACTGCAGCATCGCTTTCAGGCTCTCAATATCTCCATGACTGTCGCTGACAATTCCAATATTCATGCTTCACCTCACGCCTAGGAAAGATTGGGCAAAAGACGCCCTATGACGATATCTTCCGCTGCGGCACAGACAGCTCGATGATCGATCAACATGCGTCATGCGCGACCAAGGAGTGCACACAGCTCCTCCCTCATCTGATCGAGTGCCGCACCGCGATGACTGATGGCGTGTTTTTCCTCACGTGAGAGTTCTGCCATCGTCCGCCCATCCGCACGATAAAAATAGGGGTCGTAGCCAAAGCCCTGTGTGCCGCGTGCTTCGCGGCGAATAAAGCCCGTACACGTTCCCTCTGCCGACAGTTCCCGTCCGTCCCGAAGTGCGAGCACGAGGGCGCAGTGATAGGCGGCGCGGGCATTCTCCTCCCCGCGTGAGCGAAGTTCCGCGATCAGCTTCCGATTGTTCGCCGCATCGTCGCCATGCACCCCCGCATAGCGCGCGGAGCAGACACCGGGGGCACCGTCCAGTGC
>PPYF01268279.1_pt1 | contig 22283 bp, 22 predicted proteins | sample 1559871 | NCBI WGS metagenome assembly PPYF01 (sample SAMN08240021, study PRJNA423297) | Human gut metagenome, whole genome shotgun sequencing project.
CGCCAGCGACCCCGTCTGGAAAGCCAAACTCGCCGACGCCGCCGTCGACACGCTCGAACTGAGCCAGTGGGACGCCCAAAAGAACCGGCTCCGCAAGGACACCCGCAACGGGCAGACCATCGCCGTTTCCCTCGACCGCGACGCCTTCCTCCACGACGGCGACGTGCTGCTGTGGAACGAACAAACCAAGGAAGCCGTGCTCTGCAAAATCGACCTCTGCGACGTGCTGGTCATCGATCTGGGCGGCCTCCAGAAGCTGCCCGCCGACCAGCTCATCGAACGCTGCGTCCAGCTCGGCCACGCCCTCGGCAACCAGCACTGGCCCGCCGTCGTGCGGGACGGCTTCGTCTACGTGCCCATGGCGGTAAACCGCCTCGTCATGAATTCGGTCATGAACACGCACCACTTCAAGGACATCACCTTCCGTTTCGCGCCCGGCTCCGAAATCGCCGGCCTCCTCGGCCCCGCGCAGGCCCGCCGCCTCTTCGGCGGCACGGAGCGCCCCATGGACGGCGGGCACAGCCACGCCTCCCCCGACGGGCACGCCCACAACCACGCGCACGACGGGCATCACATGCACGATCACGACGGACATTGCCACGACGGCCACTGCCACCGCTGAGACGCCGGGAGAACATGCCGTGAAATCGATTCTTTCTCTCTCCAGAATGATGCAGTTCGGCGACTCCATGCTGCCCGTGGGGGCCTTCGCCTTCTCCAGCGGCGTGGAATCCGCCGTGCAGAAGGGCGTGGTGCACGACCCCGAAACCCTGCGCCAGTACACCCGCACCGCCCTCGAACAGGCGGCGAAGGGCGACGCCGTCGCCGTGGTCTGGGCGACGCGGGCGGCCCTTGCGGGCAACCTCAAGGAACTCATCCGCATCGACCATGAGGTCCTCTGCCGCAAGCTCAACGAGGAAACCCGGACCATGACCACCCGCATGGGCAAGAAGCTCGCGGAAATGGGCTCGGACATCACGGAAAACCCGCTCGTCATCGGCTGGCGCGACGCCATCAAGGACGGCCGCACGCCGGGCACCTATCCCGTGTCCCTCGCCGTGCAGTTCGTCGTCATGGGCCTCTCCACGCAGGAGGAGCTCGACGAGGGAATGCTCGGCGAAGTTCTGACCGTGCACCAGTACGGCGTGGCCATGAGCATTCTGAACGCGTCCCTGCGCCTCATGCGCATCACGCACATCGACATCCAGCGCGTGCTCTACAGCCTGACGCGGGAGTTCGACGCCATGTGCCGCACCGCCATGCGGACGTCGCTGGACCAGATGTCCAACTACGCGCCCATGACGGACATCCTCGCCGCCAACCACGTGAAGGCCCATGTGCGCCTGTTCATGAGCTGATCGGCATCCACACACTCTCTTTCAAGAAAAGGAAACGGAACATGAAGAAAATCACTCGTATCGGCGTAGGCGGACCGGTCGGCTCCGGCAAAACGGCCATCATCGAAGCGGTCACTCCCGTCCTGATCCGCCGGGGCATCAAACCCCTCATCGTCACCAACGACGTGGTTACCACCGAAGACGCCAAGCACGTCCAGCGCGAACTGGACGGCATCCTCGAAGCCGACAAGATCGTCGGCGTGGAGACCGGCGCGTGCCCCCACACCGCCATCCGCGAAGACCCGAGCATGAACCTCGCCGCCGTCGAGGAACTGGAGCGCAAATTCCCCGACAGCGACCTCATCTTCATCGAAAGCGGCGGCGACAACCTGACCCTGACCTTCAGCCCCGCGCTGGCGGACTTCTTCATCTACGTCATCGACGTCGCCGCCGGGGACAAAATCCCGCGCAAGAGCGGCCCCGGCGTCTGCCAGTCGGACATCCTCGTGATCAACAAGGAAGACCTCGCGCCCTACGTCAAGGCCAGCCTCGAAGTCATGGACCGCGACTCCAGAAAGATGCGCGACGGCAAGCCCTTCATCTTCACCAACTGCATGACCGGCAAGAACATCGAGGAACTCACGGACATGATCATCCGCGACGCCCTGTTCGACTTCAAACCCGCCGAAAAGACGGCCTAGGGAGGGGTGCCATGAGTCAGCTCACCAGCCGCGCCCGCTTTGAACTCGCCAAGGCCGCCCTCTCGCGCCTCGGCCTCGAAGCGCCGGAGCTGCGCCCCTATCAGGACGAGCCCGCGCAGATGCCCAGCGGCACGGTCGGCAAGGACGGGTACCTGCGGCTCGAATTCGCCGACAGGGGCGACCGCAGCGTCATGTCGTTCATGGACCGCCGCGTCCCCTTCCTCGTACAGCGCGCGCTGTACTGGGACGAGGCCATGCCGCAGATGCCCTGCGTGTTCATCATCACCACCACGGGCTGCGTGTTGCAGGGCGACCGCATGGCGCTGGAAATCGAGGTCGGCAAGAACGCCGCGGCCCACGTCACCACCCAGTCGGCGACCAAGGTCCACATGATGAACGCCAACTACGCCTCGCAGATGCAGGACATCGTGGTCGAGGACGGCGGGTATCTGGAATACATGCCCGATCCCCTGATCCCCCACCGCACGTCGCGCTTCCTCTCACACACCCGCGTGTCCATCGCGGAGACCGGGAGTCTGCTCTACTCCGAGGTCGTGCTTCCGGGCCGGAAATACCACCACGAGGACGAGATGTTCGGGTTCGACCTCTACTCTTCGACCATCGAGGCGGTCCGGCGCGGCAGCAACGAAAAGCTGTTCGTGGAGAAGTTCATCATTGATCCGCGCGAAACGGACCTCTCCCAGACCGGGATCATGAACGGCTACGAAGTGTTCGGCAACGTCATCCTGCTGACCACAAGGGAAAAGGCCATGCAGGTGCGCGAGGCCGTGGGCGCCGACGTCGACCGCAAGGCCGGGCTCGCCTACGGCGCGTCCCTCCTGCCCGGCGAGTGCGGTCTGGTCTTCAAGGTGCTCGGCATGACCTCGGAATCGGTCCGGGGCAAAATCCGCGAGTTCTGGCGCATCGCCCGGAAGGCCGTCACCGGACACGATCTGCCGCAAGCCTTTCTGTGGCAGTAACCCCCGCCAGACTCCGGCGGGCGCTGGCGGAGGTTTCGCAGACCGTCGGCGCCCGCGGGCGTTTCCCCGTCCGGCGGGAAGCCCTGTTCCCGCCCAGTCCCCGCGGACCCGGTCCGCGCTCCCCTCAACCCGGTAACTTTGATCCGGAGGGAATTATGAACGCCGTAGCCAAAGGCACAAACCCGTGGGACGCGATGGCGTCCCAGAATCCGGCCATCCACTTCATCGACGTCTGCCTGCGCGGTGCGGGGCAGGTCATGTTCCAGAACAACCCCCTGACCGGGCTGTTCTTCCTCATCGGCATCTTCTGGGGCGCGTACTCCGCACACATGCTCTCGGTAGGGTTCGGCGCCGTCGTAGGGCTGATCATCGGCACGGTCACCGCCTACGCCCTGAAAGCGCCGAGGGAAAACATCAACATCGGCCTGCACGGCTACAACGGCATCCTCGTCGGCTGCGCCCTGCCCACCTTCTTCGCGCCGACGCCGCTGCTGTGGGCGTACATCGTGGCGGGCTCGATCTTCTCCACGGTGCTGATGATGGCCGTCTCCAGCATGCTGCGGACCTGGAAGGTTTCGGCCATGACCGGACCCTTCGTCATCACCACATGGTTCCTGATGCTCGCCGCCTACAACTTCGGCAACATCCAGATCGCAAGCCTTCCCCACCCCGCCATCGCGGTGCAGCCGCCGCTGTCCGACCTGTTCGGCCTGAGCATGGAACAGTTTTGGAAGGCCGCCTTCGCCGGCGTGTCGCAGGTGTTCCTGATCAACAACGTGATCACCGGCGTCCTGTTCCTGATCGGCCTCGCGGTCAGCTCCATCTGGGCGGCGGTGTTCGCCTTCGTGGGTTCGATCATCGCCATCGCCACGGCGCTGCTCCTCGGCGGCGGGTCTACGGCGATCATCGAGGGTCTGTTCCAGTTCAGCGCGGTGCTGACCGCCATCGGCCTCGGCACGACGTTCTACAAGCCCAACTGGCGCGTGGTCTGCTACGCGTTCCTCGGGACCGTGTTCACCGTCGTGGCGCAGGGCGCGCTCAACGTGCTCCTGAACGTCTACGGCATCCCGACCCTCACCTTCCCCTTCGTGATCGCTGCGTGGATTTTCCTGCTGCCCAATCTCGATCTGCTCCCGGAATCCCACCAGGATTAACCCCTTTAACCAAGGAGTAGCCACATGCTTTCCCTCAATACGGGCGATACCGGATTCGTTATGCTGTGCACCGCGCTGGTGTGCATGATGACCCCCGCCCTCGCGCTGTTCTACGGCGGCATGGTCCGCAAAAAAAACGTGCTGACCATCATGATGCAGAACTTCATCTCGATGGGCGTCACGGCCGTCATCTGGATTTTCGGCGGGTTCAGCCTCGCCTTCGGGCCTGACGTGGGCGGCCTGTTCGGGGACATCAGCTACCACTTCGCGCTGGACGGCGTGGGCATCGCCCCGAGCCCGGTCTATGCGAGCACGGTTCCCTTCATCCTGTTCTTCGCCTACCAGCTCATGTTCGCGGTCATCGCCCCGGCGCTGATCACGGGCGCGTTCGCGGGACGCCTGAACTTCCGCGGCTACCTGAAGTTTCTGGTCCTGTGGATGATCTTCATCTACATCCCTGTCTGCCACTGGGTCTGGGGCGGCGGCTTCCTCGCCAAGATCGGCGTGGTGGACTTCGCGGGCGGCATCGTCATCCACGTGAGCGCGGGCTTCGCGGCCCTCGCCTCGGTCATCTTCCTCGGACGCCGCGACGACATGAAGCCCGGCGAACCGACCGTCCCCAACAACCTCCCGCTGGTCGCCGTGGGCGCGGGCCTGCTGTGGTTCGGCTGGTTCGGCTTCAACGCGGGCGGCGCGTACGCCGCCGACGGCCTGGCGGCCTACGCCTTCACCAATACGACCATCGCCGGTTCCATCGCCATGATCGTGTGGATGCTCTACGACTGGCACTATGACCGCAAGCCCTCCTTCTCCGGCGTGCTCGTCGGCGCCGTGGCCGGCCTCGCCACCATCACGCCCTGCGCGGGCTATGTGGAACCGTGGGCCGCGATCATCATCGGCGCGGTGGGCTCCACCGTGTGCTACTTCGCCAAGAACGTGCAGGAACGCCTCGGCTTCGACGACGCGCTCGAAGTCTGGCGCGCCCACGGCATGGGCGGCGTCACCGGCGCCCTGCTCCTCGGCATCCTCGCCAGCGCCAACATCGACAAGGTGAACGCCGGCATCCACCAGTTCCTCATGCAGCTTCTCGGCGTGATCGTCGTGGCCGTCTATTCCTTCGTCGTGACCATCATCATCCTGAAGGTCATCAACACCTGGGGGCCGATCCGCGTCACCAAGGAACAGGAAGAAGCCGGGCTCGACGAATCCCTGCACGGCGAAGACGCCTACAAGATGTAACTCTTCCGGGCCGGGCCTTCGGGTCCGGCCCTCCCGAAAGGACTCGTTATGACCGAATTGACCGGAACCCTCTGGGTGGCGGGCGGAGGCGCGATCGGCGCCTATTTCCGCTTCCAGATATCCGCCTGGTTCGCTTCGTGGTTCGGCAAGGGCTTCCCCTACGGCACCCTGTTCGTGAACGTGCTCGGCTCGTTCATCATGGGGCTGCTCGTAGGAGCGATCAAAACGAACATGGTCCCCGTGATCCCGTGGCACGACTTCATCGGCGAGGGCTTTCTCGGCGCGCTGACCACGTTCTCCACCTTCTCGATGGACACGTTCGCCGCCTTCCGCGACGGACAGCCCGCCAAGGCCGTCACGAACGTCATCGTGAACATGGCGCTGTGCCTGTGCGGGACCGCCATCGGCTTCTTCCTGATGGTCCACTAAGGAGGCCGCATGTCGTATATCGAAAACACCGTCGCCGTGCTCTGCGGCGGCGCCGCGGGCGCGGTCTGCCGCTTCAAGCTCAACGCCGCGATCATGAGCGGCCTGACCATGAGCTATCCCCTCGGCATCCTGTGCATCAACGTGCTCGGCGGCTTCCTCATGGGGTTGTTGCAGGGGGCCATGAAGCGCAGCGGAAAACCGTTCACCGTGGGCTACAGCCTGCTCGGGACCGGTTTCCTCGGCGGCTTCACGACCTTCTCCACCTTCTCGCTGGACACCTTCAACCTCTACCACACGGGCGACGCCGCACTGGCGGGCCTGAACATCCTCCTGAACGCCGTCCTGTGCGTCTGCGCGGTCTGGCTCGGCTACCGCATCGTCTCCCCGCGTCACGCCGCCGCGTAAGCGACAAAAAGCGTGTTCCCCCTTTCCGGTGAACACGCTTTTTTTGCGCCCGCGCGCCTTTTCCCGCCGCTCCGCCGAGCAACGCCCCTCCCGTCCCCGCCGCGCCCGTTCCGCCACTTGTGTGCATACAACCAATCAGGAACATTCCCTATCCATCTCTGTCCAGCGTGCGCGGGGACGCGCCCCGTTTTTTTACACAGCGTTTCCTCTCACCCATCTCCGTCCAGCGTACACGGGGACACGCCTTTCGTTGCTATAGCGCTCTTCCTGTTCGGTAATGCTGTCCCGCGTACGCGGGGCGTGATTCGCTTCAGCGATGGAGAACTCTTCTCCTGATGCTCCATCCCGCGCGCGGGGCGTGATGCGCTTTCGTTCCGCGTCAATAATCTCCTGCCCCACATGCGCGGGGCGCGCCTAAACAGCTCTTTCTTAAGGCTGCGTCATAGAAAATGGTTGATGCTTTATTCCTTGAAATGCCAAAGGAATAACCAATAAAATGCCCCAAGCATGGATTCCGCACGCGGAGGTACGCCGCGCCGCCGCCCTCGTCCGCGACTACTCCATGTGCGCGTGCGGAGCATCCCCCAGAGGGTGCATGTGCGTATGGGCGTGCGCCAGCGACGGCGCGGAATCCGACAGCCGCCCGTCCACGATGGTCAGGTAGCCGGTGGACGTTTCCGCCAGAAAGTCCCAGTCGTGCGAAATGACGATCCGGGCCGTGGGCAGCCGTTGCAGAATGTCAATGAGCCGTTCCCGCGCCTCGGGGTCCAGCCCGTTGGTGGGTTCGTCCAGCAGCAGGGCTTCGGGCTGCATCGCCATCACCGCCGCGAGGGATACCAGCTTCTTTTCGCCGCCGGACAGCCGGTGCGTCAGCCGCCCCTCGAAGCCTTCCAGCCCCAGCCCGCGCAGGGTCCGCAGGGCGCGTTCCGCCGCCTCGTCCGGGGACAACCCCAGATTGAGCGGCCCGAAGGCCACGTCCTCCAGCACGGTGGGGCAGAACAACTGATCCTCGGCGTGCTGGAGCACCAGCCCCATGCGGCACCGCAGCGCGCGAAAATCCTTCTCGTCCTTCATGGGCCGCCCGTGGAACAGCACGTCGCCCTCCCTCGGCTTCGCCAGCCCCATGATCAGCCGGAACAGCGTGGTCTTGCCGCTGCCGTTGGGGCCGTACAGGCCGATCCGTTCGTTGGGGCGGAGGGACAGGCAGGCGTCCCGGAGGACTTCGCGGCCTCCGGCATAGGCGAACGACAGATGATCGAGTTCGACGATGGAGGGTTCAGACATGGATCAGCTCCGGGTACACGTCGCACAGGATGACGGCGGCCAGCCCCGCAAGCGTCAGGGCCGCGAACAGCCCGTCGCGGAGCGTGGCCCGGAACCCGGTCACGGAACGAAAACGCCCGGAAAAGCCGCGCAGAAGCATGGCCTCGTAGACCCGCACGGAACGGTCGAAGCTCTGCACGAACACCATGCCGAGCATATTGCCGAAGGTCCTGTAGGTGTGCATGTTGGTTTTGGGGACGAACCCGCGCAGCCGCGCCGCCACATGCAGCTTGCGCCACTCGTCGGCGATGACGTGCAGGTACCGGTAGGTGAACAAAAACAGAAAGGTCAGCTTGGACGGGAAACGCAGCCGGTCCAGCGCGTAGCCGATGGTCGGGGAATCCATCGTCGCCACCAGCGCCAGAAAGGCCATGACCACGGCGTTGGACTTCACGGTCACAAGCAGGGTCAGGTCCACGCCCTGCCGGGTCAGCGCCAGCGGCCCCCATGATGCGAGCACGTCGCCCGGCACGGTGAAGGGCACCGTCAGCCAGAGGAAGGCGATGAAGACGTTCACGGCGAACAGGCGGCGCAGGGTCGCGCCGAGCGGCGGGCGGCTGATCGCCAGCAGGAGCGCGGCAAACCCTAACCCCGCACAGGCCGCCGCCAGATGGCGCACCACGGCGAGACACACGGCGCAGGGCAGCGCCAGCCCGATCCGGACCCTCGGGTCCACCGCATGGACAAGCGAACGCCCTCCGGCAAACGGTTCCTCAAACATAATCCGGTTCCCGCCGTTTCGCCGCGTGGCCCATACCGCCGTTCCGCTGTTTCATCATGACGCTCCCTGCGCCGGAAGGACCCGGCTGCTGTTCGCCCCGTCCTGGGGTATCCTTCCTCGTATCCCGGACGGACGGGGGCAACAAGCCGCTGAGAACCGCGTACCCCGTTCCAACAGACTGACAGGAAACGGTTTTCCCGCTTCGTTTCCCATGAAAGAATATCAACGGATTCTCATCCCCCGCCCAAGGCCCTCTCCCTGCGGAAAGTTCCATACGCCAAAGCCCCACCCGGCGAACCGGATGGGGCTTCTTCCCATATACGGGGAACCGGAGAGGCTCCGAACGCTCCGGCCTGCGGTCATCCGTTGCCCTGAGCGGGCGTGGACTCTTTTGTCCAAGAGAAAACGCCGGAAAACGGTTCTCCGGCCTGTTGGGGATGGGATAACATCCGTTCCCGGATCAGCCTCAGGACTGGGGCGAGCCGCCGCGCCCCGGACGTACGAAGGGCCTGAGCAGCGGAGCCGACCAGCACCACTTCACGGTGAACGCCAGCAACAGCACTGCGGTCAACGCGTAGGCGGCGTCCATTCCCCAGAAATCGCTGATCAAGTAGGCGACAACCGGACCAATCGCCGCTCCGAGGTCCACCGCGAACGAATACCACATCATGAACACCCGGCCCCCGCGCAGGGGCGCCGTGTCCGAAGCCACGGAGTCCGCTACGGTGGTGAGCGAGGTGCCCACAAGCTGAGAGAGAAGCAGCACGGCGATCCACAACGGCAGGGGCAAACGGCATGCCGTAAGCCCGAACGCGACCGCTCCGGCCCCGAGCGAAACCAGCATCATGGTCCGGCGTCCGAAACGCCGGTCCGACAGCTTTCCGAACCACGGGGCCAACCACGGCTCCCAGCCCCAGCGGATGGCCTGCAACACGCCGCCGAACGTCGCCGCGCCCACGGCCACGCCGAACAGCGATACGTCGCCCCCGAAATGGCTCTGGACAAGCTGGCTGAGGGTGGCGGCGTACAGCCCCTGATAGATAAGCGCCACGACAAGCCCGGTCGCCATGACCCACAGCACCGCGCCGTCCTTCCAGCGCCATGCGTTCTCTTCGCGGACCGCCCCCGCCGGGAGCGCTCCGGTGCCGCGGGGTACGTACGCGAGCCCGAGTACGATGGTCACGGCGGTACACGCTCCGAACAACATGGCGGTAAAAGGAAACCCGATCCAGTCCGCGAAAATCCCGCCGAAGAGCATGCCCACCAGACTGCCGCTGCGGTACAGCCCGTTGTACAGGCCCATGAAGTAGCCGCGATCCCCGTCCGAAGACACGCCGAGAATGCAGTAAAACCCGCCGAGCCGCAGCAATGTCCACGCCACGCCCCACAGGCAGCGCAGGAACAGCCACGCGGCGAACCCGTCCGCGAAGGCGTAGCCGAACGTGGTCAGGGTGGCGAGTACGGTGGCGATGAAGATGCCGGTCCGGTCGCTGATCCGGCGGTACAGCCAGCCCACCGCCGGATTGAGCGGAAGACGGACCAGCCTGTTGACGGACAGGATGATGCCCACCTCCCACAGCGAGGCCAGCCCAGCCTCCGCGAAATGTACGGGCAGGACGATGTACAGCATCGAATCCCCGATCAGACAGGCCGCCGTGATCAACGACAGAACGACAACCTGCCGCGAAGCCCGCTCCTCTTTCGCCATGCCCTGCCTCCCCTGTTCCGTCACGCACTGGCAACACCCGTTAGAAAGGAGGTAGTCCAATCTCCGCCCAACTGCAAACGGAAGACGGGGCTAGCGGCGTGGAGATGCAACGCGCGCCCAGATGTCGGAAGAGCCGGAATCGTTAAGAACAACAGGAGAGATCGCAAACCGTTGAGTACGCCACCCGGCGCGGACGTCTCCGATACGACCGGTCTCAATTCCGCGCTATAACCGGCGTCAACGGTACCGGAGGCCGTCCACACGGCGCGCGAGAGCGCAACGCTCAGGACGACGCGGCAAGCACGCCGTAATACCCCGGACATCACTACGAACTGTCCGGCCCTACGGCTGTGACACGCATTTGCGGAGCATGCCTTTGCGGAGGATGCCGGCCTGAAAAGAGCGTATCCGAGAAATCAAGGAATATGCTGGCGCTGCGATGGCCTTGAAGGCAGAGCAGAAATGGATATACGCCGCCGGAAGGCTTCTTGTGAGCTGCCCTCGTACGAATGGATGCAGCGGCGAAGTAAGCTGGTTTTACCGGATAATCCTTGGCTCCACGGCGTCTTCCACTGCCCGATCAACACTGCTACCAAGGTGCATATCACGGGTAAGCCCTTGGCTCTGGTTCAGGAGCTGATGGAGATCGTCAAGCCCGGCGGAACGATTCTTGACCCATTCCTTGGCGGTGGCACCACGGCCCACGCGGCAATGCTGACGGGCCGGAAATGTATCGGCGTGGAGCTGTCACCAGAGTACGCACAATTGAGCGCGGATCGTCTCTTGAATATCGATTAACAAAGAACGGGCCAAGGCAAAAAAATGCCTTGGCCCGTTCTCAAACTACGTGACAGCTCACACCGGCACCAAACGAAAAAGGCGGTTAACATTTTCATGTTAACCGCCTGTACTTTCACTGGTTGCGGGGGCAGGATTTGAACCTACGACCTTCGGGTTATGAGCCCGACGAGCTACCGTGCTGCTCCACCCCGCGTCATGCGACAAGAGGGAATATAGAGAGCATCCCCTCTTCTGTCAACGTTTTTTTCGATTTTGTTGCAAAAATTTTTCGTTTCCGCGCAACATGCCTTTGCTCTTGCATCTTTTCGCTCAGACGGTGGCGGTCGCCTCTTCCGCCGCATGGGAGGCTTCCGGCCACGGGCGCACGGTTATCGGCAAGGCTGCGGAGATGTCCTCCAGCGCCGAACGGGCTTCCGCATGCTGATGCGGCGAAAAGAAAACCTTGAGCAAGGCCTCGCTCCGGTCGAGCACGGTAAAGCTCGCGATGTTGTCGTAGCCTTCAAGCAGAAAGCGGAACAGGCCGACATGCTGCGGCGGCAACGAAACAAGCAGCTTCCCGCTGTATTCGGGAACGGGCAATCGCAATGGGCGTCGTTTCTTCTTCATCGTACAAGTTTAGCCCGTCCCCTTCCGCGAGGCAAGCCCGGCGCCCTGCGCGGCGGCATCGGAAGCCGACGCTTCACCCAGGCGACCGGGCAATCGCATCCCGTTGCGAGGGGGGCGGAACTAGGCTATAGAAGGAGCCTGTACCCCAACCAGAGGTGACGCATGTCCAACGAAAATACCGTCAAACAAGACCCCACCCATGTTTTCCGCACCTTCCTGAAAAACAAGGGCCTGCGTAATACGCCTCAGCGTCAGCGGATTATGGAAGTTTTCTTCACGGAAAACGGCCACCTTACGACTGAAGAAGTGTACGACAGGGTCCGCCGGGAAGACCCTTCCCTCGGACAGGCCACCGTCTACCGGACCATGAAGCTCCTCTGCGAAGCCGGATTGGCCCGCGAGGTCCGTTTCGGGGACGGGCTGGCCCGCTACGAGCACGCCGGGGACGCCCACCACGATCATCTCATCTGTGAAAGCTGCGGACGGAACATCGAGGTCGTCGATCCCCAAATCGAAGCCCTTCAGGACGCGCTGGCCCGCAAGCACGGCTTCCGGCCCACGTTTCACCGTCTCTACCTGTACGGCATCTGTCCCGATTGCCAGAAACGCTGAGCCTTCGACGCAAACCACGCAGGCCGGAGGGGTTCCTCCGGCCTTTTTCGTTCCCCCTTCTCCGCCGGAGCCTTTCCATGCGCCCACGCGATCTCGCCATGATCATCGTCTCCTTCCTCGCCATGCTCGCCGGGAGTTTCCTGCCGGCGCTCGCCGAACCGCTCGCGCCCTTCCCGCGCGTCTGTCTGATGATCCTGCTCTACCTCGGCTTCCTGTCCGTGGGTACCGAAGCCCTCTTCGTCCACGCCCGCCTGCTCCCCGGCACGCTTTCCGGGCTCGTGCTCATCCGGCTGTTCGCCCTGCCCCTGCTGGCCTTCATCCCGTTCGAACTGCTCATGCCGGATTTCGCGCTCGGCGCACTGCTCGTCGGGGCCGCGTCCATCGGCGTCGTGGCTCCCGTCTTTTCCATCATGGTCAACGCGGATACCGCCCTTGTGCTCGCGGGCAACCTGCTCACCTCCCTGCTGCTTCCCCTGACCCTGCCCGCCCTCCTTTATATGGTGAACGCCGCCATGCCCCTGTTCCGCCCGGACACCCTCCATCTCCCGGAACACCTGTCCCTCTCCGGCATGACCCTGTCCCTGTGCGTCACCATCATCGTGCCGTTCGTCGCGGCCTTCCTGACGCGCCGGGTTCCGCGCGCAACGGCGTTCATCCTCAAGAACCAGTTCCCCGTAGCCATCGTGACCATCGCCGTTTCCACGCTGGCGATTTTCAGCCAATATTCCGGCATCCTGCATCAGTCGCCCTCGCTCGTGGTGCAGGCTCTCCTCGCGGCCTGCCTGCTCGGCGGGATCATGATGGCGGGAGGCCTTTTCCTGCCCCGCTCCATGCCTCCCCAGCGGCGTCTGGCCTTCCTGATCAGCTACGGCACCATGAACAACGTGCTCATGCTCATCGTCAGCCTTGAATTCTTCTCCGCCTCCGAATCGCTGATCGCGGCCATGTACCTCGTCCCGCTCAACGCGCTCCTCGTCGTCTATCGTCGCTGGAGTCAGGCATGGGGGCTGGAACAGGCCCGCTAGCCGCCTTGTCAGGGGCCCTCGTGCCCCGTATACAAAAGTCCGGGCTACGCCCGCCCCACCCCAATCTCAAAAGAAAAGGAATCGTCATGAAACACATCGCATGGTTTTCCAACACCCGCCTTTTCTCCGGCATCACGCTGGCGCTCCTCGCCGCCGTCGGCCTCGGCGGCTGCGGCCTCCCCAAAGCCCACGAGCCGACGCCCTCTCTTTCGGGAACGGTCGTCTACCGGGAGCGCATGGCTTTGCCCCCGAACGCCGAGCTGGTGGTCGCCCTGTACGAAAAGACCGCCGAAGGCCGCAACCTCTACTCCGAAGAGCATCGACCGACGGAAGGCGCGGGCATTCCCCTGCTCTTCAGCGTCGAGTGCCCCGCAGAGGAGGCCGCCGGAACAACCTACGAACTGGAGGCTTCCATCCTCAGCGACGGGACCACGCTGTTCGCCACGCCCGCTCCGGTGGCGATACGCCTCAACGCCGACGACATCACGCTCATGACGCACCGGGTCATGGAGCAGGCCCCCATCCCGGACGGGCTGACGGGCATCCGCTGGAAACTCGTGGAACTGAACGGGAAGCCGGCGGAAGTCTACGACAACCAGCCGGAGCCGTATCTGCTCTTCGACCCGGCGGACGGCGGACGCCTTTCCGGGTCCGACGGATGCAACAGGCTGATCGGCGGCTACACCCTCACGGGCGACCGGATCACCTTCGGGCGGCTCGGCTCGACCATGATGCTCTGCCCGAAGGGCGACGCGCAGGCACGGGCCCTCGCCGACGCCCTTGCGAACGCCACCGGCGTCTCGCGTTCCGGCGACCGGCTGGAGCTGTACGGCGGCAAGACCCGGCTCGCCGTTTTCGAAGCCCGCGCCCTCTGATTTTTTGGAAAAGGAAACAATTTCCGGACAACCCTGTCGCGCAGGCAGGCCTTGCGGACCCGGAATGACCGAAGCGAAAGGACCGGCCTCCCCATGCTGATGCCGAAAAAGCCCTCTTCGGTTGCGAAAACGTGATTTTTCCTATACTCAAAATCAGTCTGTCACCGGATCGCCATGATCCCGTGCGGCAGCCGATCATTCCAGCCGGGCCCGCTTCCGGCGCAAACCCTTTTTGGAGGATGGAGACATGAAACTCGGCAAACTTCTGAGCGCGGTCGCCATGGCCGTCGTGGGCATGGGCCTCGCCCTTCCGGCGCAGGCCGCCGATCCCATCAAAATCGGCGTCTACCTGCCCCTGACCGGACAGAACGCCTTCGGCGGCCAGCTGGAGCTCGAAGGCGTCCAGCTCGCCCACAAGCTGAAACCCACCGTGCTGGATCGCCCCGTCGAACTGATCGTCGTCGACAACAAGTCCGACAAGGTCGAAGCCGCCAACGCCGTGAAGCGTCTCACCGAGCATGACAAGGTGCTCGCCATCATCGGCACCTACGGCTCCTCGCTCGCCATGGCCGGCGGCGAAGTCGCCGAACGCGCCAAGGTGCCCGTCATCGGCACCTCCTGCACCAATCCTCTCGTGACGCAGGGCAAGAAGTACTACTTCCGCGCCTGCTTCATCGACCCCTATCAGGGCGCCGCCGCCGCGACCTACGCCTACAAGACCCTCGGCTTCAAGAAGGCCGCCGTGCTCACCGACGTCGCCAACGACTACGCCGTGGGCCTCTCCAACTTCTTCAAAAAGACCTTCAAGAAAATCGGCGGCGAAATGGTCGCCGACATGAAGTACAGCTCCGGCGACCAGGACTTCACCGCCCAGCTCACCGAGCTCATCAGCAAAAAGCCCGACATCGTGTTCATGCCCGCCTATTTTGCGGAAGGCGCCATCATCATGAAGCAGGCCCGCGAACTCGGCGCCACCTTCGTGCTCATGGGCGCTGACGCCATGGACAACCCGGACACCATCAAGATCGGCGGCAAGGCCGTGGAAGGCTTCCTCCACACGACCTTCCCCTATGACGTCAACATGGAAACCATGAGCGCCGAAGCCAAAATCTTCACGGACGCGTGGAAGAAGAACTTCCCCGACAAGGACCCCAACGTGAACTCCGCGCTCGGCTACAACTGCTACAACATCATCATGGACGCCCTCACCCGCGCCGGAAAGGCCGACACCGAAGCCTTGGCCGCCGCTCTCGCCGCGACCAAGAACCTGCCCACCGCCCTCGGCGTGCTGAGCATCAATGAAAGCCACGACGCCGAAATGCCCGTGGGTATCATCAAGTACATGGACGGCAAGCGCAAGTACATCGGCGACGCCATCGCCGAGTAGTTGTTCCGGAGACCGCGGGAGCTCCTCCCCCGGTTCCACGGCGGCAACGGCCCATGCCGTTGTCGCCGTTCTGTGAGCGTCCCCACGGGGTTCGCCGAAACTTTCTGGACAAGGCAGGCGTTATGAGTCTGGACATGTTTTTCCAGCACTTCTTCAATGCCCTGACGCTGGGTTCCCTGTATGGCCTCATCGCCATCGGGTACACCATGGTGTACGGGATATTGCGGCTGATCAACTTCGCCCACGGCGACATCCTCATGCTCGGGGCCTATTTCGTGTTCTACGGCACCACGACGTTTTTCCTGCCCTGGGGCGTGGCGGTCGTGGTCGCCATCCTCGCGGCCAGCGCCGTGGGGATTCTGGTGGACCGCATCGCCTACCGGCCTCTGCGCGATGCGCCGCGCATTTCCGCGCTCATCAGCGCCATCGCCGTGTCCTTCTTCATCGAAAGCCTGTCCGTGGTGGTCTTCTCCGGGCTGCCCCGCCCGGTGCACCAGCCGGAATGGCTCATGACGCCCATCAACCTCGGGCACCTGAAGCTGCTCCCGCTCACGCTGGTCGTGCCGGTGGTGAGCTTCGCGCTGGTGCTGGGGCTTTTGTGGATCATTTACCGGACGAAACCGGGGCTGGCCATGCGGGCCATCTCCAAGGACATCGAGACGACGCGCCTGCTCGGGGTCAGGGTCGACCGGATCATCGCGCTGGCCTTCGGGCTGGGGTCCGCGCTGGCCGCGGCCTCGGGCATCATGTGGGCGCTGCGCTACCCGCAGATCAACCCCTACATGGGCATCTTTCCCGGCTTCAAGGCGTTCATCGCCGCCGTGCTCGGAGGCATCGGGTCCATTCAGGGCGCGATGATCGGCGGGCTGCTGCTCGGGTTCATCGAAATCATGACCGTGGCCTTCATGCCGAGCCTGTCCGGCTACCGCGACGCGTTCGCCTTCGTGGTGCTGGTGCTCGTGCTGCTCGTCAAACCCACCGGCCTGTTCGGCCAGCAATCGGAGGAAAAGATATGAAGTCCTCCCTGCGCAACCTGCTGCTGAATCTGGTCGCCATCGGCGCGCTCGCCCTGTTCCTCTCGTGGGCGGAAACCAACCTCGACGGCTACAAGGTGCAGATTCTCAACCTCATCGCCGTGAACGCCATCCTCGCCCTGTCGCTGAACCTCATCTACGGGTTCACGGGCATGTTCTCGCTCGGGCACGCGGGCTTCATGGCCATCGGCGCGTACGTCTCCGCCCTGTGCGTGCTGCCCGCCGCCCAGAAGGAAATGATGTGGATTCTTGAGGACATCATCTGGCCCTTCTCGGTCATCCACACGCCGTTCTGGTTCTCGGTCATCGCGGGCGGACTCGTCGCCGCCGTCTTCGGGCTGTTCATCGCCATCCCGGTGCTGCGGCTCGGGGGCGACTACCTCGGCATCGCCACGCTGGGCTTCGCGGAAATCATCCGCGTCCTCATCGTGAACCTGACGCCCATCACCAACGGCTCGCTGGGCATCAAGGGCATCCCGTTCCACGCCTCGCTTCTGGTGAACTACGGATGGCTGCTCATCACCCTATACTGTCTGGTCAAACTCCTGAACAGCAACTTCGGGAACATCTTCAAGGCGATCCGCGACGACGAAATCGCGGCCAAGGTCATGGGCATCGACACGTTCCGAACCAAGGTCCTGTCGTTCTGCCTCGGCGCGTTCTTCGCGGGGATCGGCGGGGCGCTGCTCGGCAACCTCCTGACCACCATCGACCCCAAAATGTTCACCTTCCTGTTGACCTTCAACGTGCTGATGATCGTGGTGGCGGGCGGCCTCGGCTCCCTCACCGGCAGCATCCTCGGCAGCGTGGTGATCACCGTGCTGTTGGAATGGCTCCGCGCCGTGGAGGAACCGATCAGTCTCGGCGGCTATGAAATCCCCGGCATCCCCGGCATGCGCATGGTGGTGTTCTCGCTGGTGCTGCTGTGCATCATCCTCTACCGCCGGGAAGGCATCATGGGCATGCGCGAGATCACCTGGGACGCCATCTTCGACTTCTTCACCCGGAGGAAACGCGCATGACCTCGCCCGTTCAGAACGAACTGCTGCTCGACGTCCGGCACGTGACCATGCGCTTCGGCGGGATCACGGCGGTCAACGATTTGTCCATGCGGCTGCCCAAAGGCTCGATCACCGGGCTCATCGGCCCCAACGGCGCGGGCAAGACCACGGCCTTCAACGTGATCAGCGGGTTCTACACCCCGCAGGAAGGGGACATCCTCTTCAAGGGCCGCAGCGTAAAGGGCTTCCCCCCGCACCGCATCTGCAAGGCGGGCATGGCCCGAACCTTCCAGAACATCCGCCTCTTCGGCAGCGAATCCGCGCTGGAAAACGTCATGGTCGGCTGTCAGGTGCGCCGCAAAAGCCAGTGGTGGACGCCCATCTTCGGCCTCGCCCGCCGCGAGGAGAACGACATCCGCGAAAAGGCGCGGGCGCTCATCCACCGCCTCGCCCTCGACGCCTACGTCAACGAAAAGGCGTCGAGCCTGCCCTACGGGGCGCAGCGACGCCTCGAAATCGCCCGCGCGCTGGCCACGAGCCCGGACTTCCTCCTGCTCGACGAACCCGCCGCCGGGATGAACCCGCAGGAAAGCACGGAGCTCATGCACTTCATCCGGCACATCCGCGACGAGTTCGACCTGACCATCCTGCTCATCGAGCACGACATGAAGGTGGTCATGGGCGTGTGCGAATACATCTGGGTGCTGGAATACGGCCAGCTCATCGCCGAGGGCGACCCCGAGGCCATCCGCAACAACCCGAGGGTCATCGAAGCCTACCTCGGAGAGGACGTCAGCAACCATGCTTGAAATCAAAGACCTCCATGTCCACTACGGCGGCATCCACGCGGTGCAGGGCGTCAGCATGCGCATCCCGCAAGGCAAGATCGTCACGCTCATCGGCGCCAACGGCGCAGGGAAAAGCAGCGTCATCCGCTCGATCTCCGGCCTCGTGAAGGACACCAAGGGCGAGGTGCTGTTCACGCCCTCCCCCGTCGAGGGCCGGGCTCCCAAGGCCGAACAGCTCCTCGGGCGTTCTCCCGAGGACATCATCCGGCGCGGCATCTCGGTGAGCCCGGAAGGCCGCCGCATCCTGCCGCACCTGACGGTCGAGGAAAACCTCCTGCTTGGGGCGTACATCCGCAACGACAAGGAAGGCATCGCGCAGGACATGCAGTGGGTGTACAGCCTGTTCCCCCGGCTTCAGGAGCGAAGCTGGCAAAAGGGCGGTACGCTCTCCGGCGGCGAACAGCAGATGCTCGCCGTGGGCCGGGCGCTCATGAGCCGCCCCGACCTGATCATGCTCGACGAACCGTCCCTCGGCCTCGCGCCCCTGCTGGTCCGGGAAATCTTCAACATCATCCTCCGGATCAACGCGGAGGGGAAAACTGTGCTTCTCGTGGAACAGAACGCCCTCGCCGCGCTCTCCATCGCGGACTACGCCTACGTGCTCGAAGTGGGCCGCGTCGTCGCCGAGGCCCCCGGACAGGAACTCCTCAAGGACCCCAAGGTCAAGGCCGCCTACCTCGGAGGCTAAACCTCCGCGCCGCCGGTTCCGCTTCAGAAACAGGCGGCGGGAGGCCCAAAGGCGCTTTTTCACGGAAAACGGGATTTAGCCCTTGACAGTACAGCCTCTCAGGCGTATCAACTCAAATTCGGAACGGGACGTTAACTCAGTAGGTAGAGTATCTGCCTTTTAAGCAGAGAGTCGCAGGTTCGACCCCCGCACGTCCCACCAAAAATTTCAAGGGTTTACACTTAATAAAGTGTAAACCCTTTCCTCGTTTTGCTACCCTATTGCTACCCTGCGGCGGGTTTCAGCGTTTCCGTGCCCGCCACTTGCTACCTTTCTGCTACCCTGTTGCTATCCGCTCCGGGCATGGCCTACCTACTCTCCGTTCCTCTTCCGTGTTACTCGCGGGGGGCTTGACTCCGGCCCGGATTCCGGGCAATCTGAACTTCCCTAAACCATACAAGGCTTGCCGAAGCCTTCGCCAGCGCCCCACGCTGGAGAAAATAGCGGCGTTTCTTGTTTCTGCCACCGAAGCACCTCGGGCCTTTCGTCCGTGGGATGCGGTTACATATTGGCGGAACAACGTCCGAGAATCCGTGAGGACTCGGCGGTCTTGTATGGACCGGGGAGCGTTGTTCCGCCTTTTTTGTTTTCCAATCCCAAAACCATACAGGTGGCTTATGTTTCTCCTCTTTTCTCTCTCCCGGCCCGGAATGTGCGCCGGGGCCCTCCCATTGCATCAACTGCTCCACAAGCTCGCCCGTTCCGGGCAGCACAAGGCCGTGGCCGCCCTGCGCGGCCTGTCCGCGCCCCTGCCGCCGGACGTCCGCGTCCGCTGGCGTATCTACGGCACGTCCCTGTCCGTGGAGGTGGCGTCATGATTGCCCTGAATGAACGCATCCGACTGGCGCTGCTCAAGGAGTGGGTACAATCCCTGTACGCTCTACGGAATCTCGAAAATGTCAATGCCCGGCACCGTGTCTTGACGCCAGACGAAGAGGCGGAACTGTCCGCGACCGCAGGGCATTATACGTGGATTGCACAAAGGTATGGCAAGCTCCGCGAGCGTTTGGCGGAAGAACGGGCCGAAGCCGCGAAGGAAGCGAGTTTCAATCCGCAGCACGTGGCGTTTTCCTACTACTACCAGTGCGACATTGCCGAACGCTTCCGGTGGTGCCCCCCGTTGCGCTGGTGGCTCATGCGGGACGCCGCGCGGCGGCTTGAGCGCGTCTGTTCCAGAATGGCGCGGGAGGGCTGGCAATGAGCGCGCGCATACAAACCCTTCCGGCGGACATCACCCTCGGCAACCCCGACGTGCTTTCACTCTACGCTCAGCTTTTGGCGGGCGAGCGGTTCGGGAAGCGCTTCGGCAACTGCCCGGTGTGCGGACGGCAGAAATTCACGACGCGCACGACCTGTTCCCGCGCCTACTGCGCGCAGGTCTGGAAAATCGCGAAGGGGCTGTATCGCCTCGCGCCGTCGTTTGAAGAAACGAAGCCCACGCACGTCATCGCGCCGAAGCCCGCGAAGAAAAAGCCTACGAAAGCAAAGCCCATTCCCGTCGTGGCGGCAGCTTCCCCGTCCGGTCCGCTTTCGGAAGCCGAACGCTGGATAGCTGAACACGCGCTGCTTGACTGCACCCGCATGAACGCCCGTTTGGCGGTCTCGTCCTGCGGCATGAACTGGAGATGCTTTAAGCCTTCGCGCTGCGTCAACGTGCCGGACGGCGCAACGTGTCCTCCGACACCTGACGGATGGGGGCTGTAATGGGCTGGGCGCAACACAACCTCACGGCGGAAACCCGCGACCGCATCGCGCGGACGCTCTTTGTCGTGCAGCAGGAAGACGGCGACTGGCTCAACGGCCTCTGCCCCTTCCACGACGACCGCACGATGTCCTTTGGCTACAACGTGACGGACGACGTCTTCAAGTGCTTTGCGGCCTGCACGGACTCCGGCGACCTTGTCGACCTCTGGTGCAAGGTCAAGGGCTATCCCGTGCGCTCGGCGGACGGGTTGCGGGCCTTCAAGCGCGACTATGCGCAGGAAGGCATGGCTCCGGCTCCGCGCAGGACACCCGGACAGCTCCGGGCGCGGGTGGACGTGAAGCTCCCCGGCGAAATCCCGGAAAGTGTGCTCAGCGTCATGGAGCCGGTTTCCGACGCCATGATGGGCGAACTTTCCCGGCGGCGCGGCTGGACGCGGGAGACGCTGGACGACCTCGGCGTACGCGCACTCTCGCACTTCCGGCGCAAGTCGAACTTGTACGAAACCTTCCCGATTCGCGAGCGCGACCGCGTGGCCATCCCGATCCGCGACGAGAAAGGCGTGCTCCGCAACATCCGCGTCTACTACCCGCTGGGCAAACCGGAAAGCGCGCCCGCCAAGATCATGAGCTGGGGCAAGGGCCACGGCTCGGCCATGCTGTTCCCGGCGGCGGCAACGCTGCGCGAGGGGCTGGTCATCCTCTGCGAAGGCGAGGCGGACTGCATTTGTGCCCGCTCCTACGGCCTGAACGCCATTACGCAGACGGGCAAGCCGGACGTATGGCCTCAATCGCACCTGAATGCCCTTGCCGGGCGGGAAATCCTGCTCTGCTACGACGCTGACAAACCGGGGCAGGCCTACGCGGATAAGGCGGAAAAAAACCTGACACTCGCCGGATGTACGGTTTTCCGGCTGGAATGGCCCGATTTCATGGGCCGTGAAAACGGAGAATGGCCGGATGACCACGGGCAGGACCTGACCGACTTCTTTGTCCGGCACAGGCAGGGCGTCGGCGAGTTCATGGCGCTGGCCGGGGTCGCCAGAGAACGGCGGGAAAAGGCTGCCGCCTCCGGGGAGCCGGAAGCGGCCTCCTGCGTCGGCTTCATGCGCTTTTTCGACAGCGGCGTGAACGGGCGGCTGTCGTTCCGGGAAAAGCTGCTGGCGGACTGGCTCGCCGAACACTTCCCCATGCTCTACCACGACGAATCGGGCCAGCTTTACCGCTGGGAAGGCCGCTTTTTCGAGCCTTGGAGCGTGGAGCAGCTCAAGCGCGAGGCCATCATCGCGCTTGGCGACGAGGCCACGGCCTCGCGCGTGAACGGCGCGTGTTCGCTGGTGCTGGCGCTGGCTTCCATGCCCAGCGGGCGCGAACTGGACGACCGCGAAGACTGGGCTTGCCTTGAAAACGGGATGCTCAACCTGCGCACGCTGGAGTTCATCCCGCATGACCGGGACTTTCTCGCCACGGTCAAGCTCGGCGTGACGTGGCACGGCGAAAAACCGCCAAAGCCGGAACGCTGGCTGCGGTTCCTCGACGAAACCGTGCAGACGCCGGAAGTCATCATGCAGCTTCAGGAGTTCATCGGCTACAGCATGACCCGGGACACCACCATGGGCAAGGCACTCCTTCTGCTCGGCCCCGGCGCGGACGGGAAAAGCAAGGTGAT
>PPYF01544850.1_pt1 | contig 22281 bp, 11 predicted proteins | sample 1559871 | NCBI WGS metagenome assembly PPYF01 (sample SAMN08240021, study PRJNA423297) | Human gut metagenome, whole genome shotgun sequencing project.
GGGTATGCAACCATGGATCAATGAATCACCGGAATATGCAGATAAAGCAAATATCATATATGGCGATATCTTCCGAGTAGCAGTCGATGTAGATCCGGAAAACCCAGATGATCCTTTCAAAGATTGTAAGTATAATGAAGAAACAGAATGTTGGGGAGGTGTAGTTAAGGATTTCATTGTCAAATCCGCAGAACCGATTGATTTCGGTGAAGGAGAATTCCAACAATTAGTTGCCTACATTGGTCATGATGGTGAAAGATATAAAGAATATATGGAATTCTACATTGACGAAGTAAAACCGGAAAATATGATTGCAAGAACTTGGACAGGTATCAATTTGCAAAAATGGAACGATTTTACCCCGGTTGCTACCAAACTAAGAGAAGTAAAAGGTTCTCACTATCTGTTTGTGAAATGGGGAGATGCAACCAACCTTCACAGAATCGATCTATTGAAAGAAAATCTTTGGTTTGAGAATCCGGATTGTGGTGTTGTTTATGAGGATATAGCACCGTCTGAAAATGCTGTAGTATTTGTTACCAAAGGTGCAGGTGACGAAGGTGGCGATTGGAGCCAAGGCGATATGGAATGGGAAGTTATAGTTAAAGGCGGCGATGGTGCCCGTGGTGAAGGCTCAAATATCGGTTATACATCTAATGGTGTTGTTGTGGCCTATTATGACATCGATTTCAAAGATGGTGATTACAAGAGAGTTCTTATCAATCATTCCTGTGATAAAAATTATATAGGTACCATTGAAGAAGCTAATTTCTCATTGTATATCGACTTGGATAATATAAATTGGAACAGTGGTAGTACTCCGGAAGATGTACAAAATGCACTTGCAGGACACGAACCGATCGCTGTGGTCAGAGCTCAGGGTACCGGTAAATGGGATACCAAAATGACAACTGCAGCAGCATTGAAAGAAGTGAAAGGAGAACACACCATATATGTTGTTTACAATTTACCAAGTAGTGTAGGTGCTAATATCTACGGTCTCTATTTAGATCCCGATGCCGGTACCGGAACAGGTATCAAACCGGCAGCTACAATCGAAGGCCTAAACGTATATTCCGTAAACGGCGAAATTATTGTAAATGCTGCTGAACCGGTAAATGTTGCTATCTATACAATAAGCGGCATGTCGGTTGCAAACAAAGCATTACCGGCTGGCAATACTACCATCAGCAATTTGCCCGAAGGTATGTATCTATTGAAAGCGACTAATCAGAATGGCGCTGTAAGTATCAGCAAGTTAATGGTAAAATAAGAATCATTATAACTTCTAATTACATAAGGGTACCACATTTCCGGGTACCCTTATTTTTATCCCTCATCTCTAACAACATGAAAACAATGCATATACAAAGACTTTCAATCGTAGGACTTTTCTGCATCATGGGTATCTTTCTTTCGCACGCTCAAGAATGGAAAATGAAGCAAGCCCCTATGATGACTCCATGGAGTGAAACAATAGACGTGAACAACGTGTTACCCGAATATCCGAGACCACAAATGGTAAGAAAAGAATGGCTCAACCTGAACGGAATCTGGGATTTGCGAAAAGGCATAAAAGGCGAAGCATACGATCCGGAGAATTTCACTTTTACACAAAAGATATTAGTTCCTTTCCCCATAGAATCCGCCCTCTCCGGAATCATGGAAGAGAGCGACAGCCAATGCTATTGGTATAAACGTTCAATAAGTATCCCCGAAACGATGAAAGGGAAAAATATTCTGCTTCATTTTGATGCCGTAGATTGGGAAGCCGTTGTCTATGTAAACGGTATAAAAGTAGGTAAGCATACCGGTGGATACGATCCGTTCTACTTTGACATAACCTCTGCTTTAAAAGACCAAGAAAAACAAGAGTTAGTTGTCTATACATACGATAATACCGGTGCCGAAGGACAAGCGAAAGGCAAACAGGCATTAAATAAATGGGGTTGCTGGTATACTCCGGTAAGCGGTATCTGGCAAACGGTATGGTTGGAGCCTGTCAATCCGGTTTATATAGAGGATTTAATGATACGGCCCGATGTAGACAACTCCTGTTTGAAAATGAGAGTCAATACCAATGAAGCATTCGGAGTAACAGTAAATATCAGCTTGCTCGACAAAGAAGGAAATAAAATAGCAACATTGGAAAACGACAAAGTCGGAAGGTTACTGACCATTCCTATCGATAATCCTCATTTATGGTCGGTAGAAGACCCGTATTTATACGACCTCGACATAGCCATCCTAAAAGACGGAATACAGACAGATGCCGTAAGCAGCTATTGCGGAATACGCAAAATCGAAGTAAAGAAAGTGGGTGAAACGCCCCGTATCTTCCTCAATGGAAAACAAATCTTCCAGATGGGGCCACTCGACCAGGGATGGTGGCCCGACGGCCTGTATACTGCTCCAAGTGACGAAGCACTCCTGTTTGATATAAAAGCGATGAAAGCTTTAGGATTCAATATGATACGGAAACATATCAAAATAGAGCCTGCACGTTGGTATATGCATTGCGACAGGGAAGGAATATTGGTATGGCAAGATCTGCCCAGCCCCAACTTACCTTCCGGATACGAAGACTATGCCAAAAAGAACTTTGAAGATGAATCGAAAAGAATTATCACTGCTTTCAGAAACCATCCGAGTATTATCCAATGGGTGGTATTTAATGAAGGTTGGGGACAATTCGATACAGAAAGAATGACTCAGATCGTCATAAGCGAAGTAGGCCAAAGCCTTGTCTGTTGTGCCAGTGGCTGGGTAGACGCTCCCATTGGTGACATTAAGGACTCCCATAGCTACCCGAACCCCTCCTGCCCACTGGACGAAACCAGAGCCGGCGTCTGTGGCGAGTATGGCGGCATTACATTGAAAGTACAGGGACACATCTGGCCCGGAGGCGATTTCCAATACACCACCGTAGAGACCGGAAAAGACTTCACCGTCTTATTCAACAATTTAGCCGACAAAGTAATAGACCATTATTACTACGGATTAAATGCTGCCGTATATACCCAGCTATCCGATGTGGAGATCGAAAAAAACGGAATCTACACATACGACCGGCGCGTATTGAAGCCCTATTCGGCAACCGGAGAACTAAAAACAAAAATAGAGGAATGTATCAATCTGCCACAAAGCGGAATAAAAGTAAAACCGATTCTTTCTACTGCCAAAGAGCATAAATACAAGTGGAGATATACAACTTCATCCGATGTTCCCCGCCGGTGGTTTGCCAAAGAGTTCGACGACCGCACCTGGGCGGAAGGAGAAGCCGCATTTGGTAGCTCCTCCATATGGAATGGGGCAAACTTAATCTCAACTCCCTGGAATACCTCACAGATTCATATGCGCCGATGGTTCCGTCTGGGCGACGTCACTCCGGAAATGATCAATGCCATGCGCTTCCTAATTTATCACGACGATGATATTCACATCTACATCAATGGTGTTTGGGCAGCAAGCAAAAAAGGGTCGGTTTCCAATTACATTCCGTTCGATATCTCTTACGAAGCCAAACAGACATTAAAACCGAATAGCTGGAACTTGATCGCAGTAGAAGGCCTACAAGACGGTGGCGTGCAAATTATGGATGTGGGTATATCCACTTTCTCAACAGAGGATTTTAACTATACGGAAATATACGATGACTTATCCAATCCGGACTACTCGGAAATCGCTACTCCCGGCAATCCGGTATCCCCTGTCTTTACCAAAATAGCAAGACCGGTTCCTGCCGAACCCATAGCAACGTCCCTCATCAGAGGGCAGTTCTACCATACGGCAGATCGCTCCAATGTGGCATGGGGGGATTACGATAATGATGGCTGGCTGGAGATTGCCTACTCCGGAAAGAATCCGCATCTCAGAACAGCCTCCGCTCAAAAAGTATCGGCTCTGTATGACTATGACGGTACAGAATCTTTCGTCCGCCTTACCAGTCCTTTCGATGTTTGCTACTATGCCTGTCCGGTCTGGTTCGATTATAATAACGACGGATTATTAGACCTGTTTGTCCCTGGGTTAAAATCAATGGATTACGAAAATAACTTAGAAGAGATTGCTGCATTTTTATACCGTAATAAAGGGGCGGAAAAAGGTGGGCAACCTGTTTTCGAGGAGGTTAATACCGCCACTCCGGCAGGAAGCAAAATGGGTATCTCCCCGATTTACAGTTCAAAAGACGGTGGCCGGTCACGTCAATGGGTTTCGGTAGGCGACTATGACAAGGATGGCTATCTGGATCTGATCATTGCAGGGCTGGACGATTACGAAGACCCCGATGGAAGAACAGATGAAAAAGGAAATCTCATCGTACACCACGACCGGCGCGCACTTTATCTATACAAAAACAACAAAGGCAAGGGATTCATCCAGCAAGAAACCCCATTAAATGGTACAGAACCGTTCTTAGGTCTTTCAAGAGGTTCCGTGCACTTTGCTGACATGGATAATGACGGTTGGCTGGATATTGTATCCTCCGGTTATGGTCCGGGCGAAGGCAACCTCCGTATCTATTGGAACAATGGAGACGGAACATTCTCCGAAAACCAACAGTATTTGTATGGTTCCAACGATTCTTCCTGCTCCTTATGTGATCTGGATGCCGATGGTTATATGGATATTGTGGTGACAGGTTTTTCCAGTAATAAAGGTTCGGGCGCCAAGTCTTTTTACATCTATCGGAATTGTGGCGGACGCAACTTTGAAATGCTGAACGACCTCTTTTGCGGTTTTGAAGGAGTAGACGGTGCAACCCCTTCCTTTGGGGATGTCAATCACGACGGTTTGCCCGATATCCTGATAGGCGGTCACGGAGAAAAACATGAAATTACAACCTGGCTGTATATGAACCGGGGCGATTTCAGTTTCAAAGCTTGCGGAGCCTACTATGATGCAGATCAGGAATGGACTTTCGATCGCATCAGTCACGGCAACAATCATCTGATCGATTACAACAATGACGGTTATCTGGATGCATGGAACATGGGATGGGCACAAAGCAACGTCTGCTCTTTCAGTTGTGCCACTCAACTCTGGGAAAACACATCCTCAACAGCAGGTATATTACCTAATGAGGCTCCTTCCACTCCTTATAATCTAAAAAGTTCCTACAACAAAGAAACAGGTATGGTTACCTTCTCTTGGGATGCCGCCACAGACGATGTAACTCCCTCCCGGGCATTACAATATAACATATACGTGAAAAAAGCCGGTTCCAAGGAATATTTCATGACAGTCCCTGCCGATCTCCAAACCGGATTTATCAAAACAGGCGAAATATCCGGCCAAATTATGACCACTTCCTATTCCATGTATATCGATAACGAAGATACCGAATACGAATGGGGTGTACAAGCCATTGACAACGGTAAAAGAGGAGGTCATTTCGCTTTATCTTCATTTAATCCGGCAGCCACCGGCACACAAGAAAATAAACTTTCGGAAGTATGTGTATACACAGCCAATGGCGATATTCACTATAATGTAAGTGAGAACACAATTATTGAAATCATCAATACATCCGGCATAAGTATTGTACGAGCTTCAGTTAATGGTAGTGGAGTGTACAGAGATTTAGAAAAAGGAGTCTATCTGGTATCAACCCTTATCGGAAAACTATCCCGGACGTTTAAACTCGCCCTATAATCGCCATGAAAGCATTCTAAATATATAGTAATTATGAAACTATCCCTGCTGCGTATATGATTGCGGCAGGGATAGTTTCATAATTATCAAAAGAAGAACTATATATGTTTCAAAAAAATGAATTAAGAACTAAAACGGCTGATTACCATACACACAAACCACTGATTATCAAGTAATAGAACCCACTTATTTCATAAATCATAAAAGTATATACTCTTCATTATATTAAAACTATACTCTTACCGTATAAAAATATACACTTCTACTGCATAAAGGTATATTCTTTTGTATAGCAGAAATAAAACGTTAAAAGTTAGATTAACAAAATTAACACAGTATGTTTCCATATTATGCCACATCTCAAACGTATTTCAGCTAAATATTTACTAAACATCTAACTTGTAGCTTTATCAATAGGGAACAGTTGTAGTAAATTGTATGATTTGTGAAGTCCTCAAAGCTTATTTCATGGATTCCCAGTATGGAAATAATCTTTCTCTTATCAGTGCACCAACGGTTGAGAAGTCCAATGTCTCTTGGTATTTAATTTTCTGCAAAAAGCCTTTCCAAAATATTTGACGGTCTTTTGCTCTGAAGAAATCTTCAGTGAACAGTGGATGACTCTCACGATAGTTTGTTTCTCGGTTAGAGAATGTAGACTTGATGGCTTCTGCCAGCATCTCATTATCTACTCGGTCTGTTACGAGAATGCGGTAAACATCAAAGAAATCTTTCATGCGACTGTTAGCCAACGAGAGGGCTATCATCGCATGAAACTTCTCAGCAACAACGGTCTCCAGAGAGTAAGCCATGATCTCTGCCTGTGGCACGGTATCTATCAGCGCAGGGAATGTCAACGCTTGTGGAGCTGGTGTAACCACATCACCAAAACCGATATCCATTGATATGCGTTGGCGAGCAGTATCAAGACGGGCAACGACTGAGACACGCACTCCATGGTATTCTTTGTTTACCGTTATATCTTCCGTCTCAACGGTGTCAGCATTGTAGCTGACACCGTCAACCACAGCGTCAACATTGCATATCTCTTTGATAATGCGCTTTATATTTTCATTATCATTGTTAATATGCGTTGCCATGAAGTCAATGTCCAAGGTAGGACGAGCTTCGAAACGGTCATGGGCATAGAGCAACGCACCACCTTTAAGGATCAAACGCTCACGGTAGTTGCTGACAGAAAGACGATAAAGCAACCGCTCCTGCATATATCGAGAAATCATCATCTGCGGATTGTAGTGTTCCGCTCTTGACAGGTTTAGCAGTCGTTCCCTAACCGACTTACCCGAGTTTGTTTTTGTGTGTGTCTTACTCATTATAGCATGAATTTTATCAGTTCATCAATTTTTTTTCCGACTCTCAGTTGATAGGCATATTCATAGAGTCGAGTGATGTCACGATCTTTGCGTGCCAGATAGTTTTTCAATATCTCAGAACTTACGTCCAACCCTATCTTGTTCCGATACTTGATAGCGTCACAAACAGATTTTTCCAAGTCGTAAACTTTTACTTTGAATCCATCTATATCTGTCTCTTCAACTCCAAGTTCATGGACATTTTTTGACATAAAACTAAGCTCAATAGGAGGAAAGTCCGGAAGAATAATCTTGCGACTACGTTCTACTGCAATATAGTAGGCTTGCGGAATTTGAGTTGTTAGTTCGTGATGCGACCATGCCGAGTATAGGCACAGCACACCACCAGGCACCAGTGTCTCGACATCAATCATCTGCTTGGACAATCCTTCGTTTAGGGCATAAACGCCACGGCGTACACGCACAATCCGCCCATTCCTCGTTCCGTCCAATAGTTCATTGTACAGCGAGGCTTTCTTGGCATCAGCAGATGATATGAAGCCACCATTCCGAGTTATATAATCCATTATGCTCATTGCTAATCTCTTTTACACACAAAAGTACTACAAATTATTCAATATGCAGTAGTTTTGTATAACCTATCTCACTTCTAAAGTACATTTCATTGAATTTTAGGATAATTTTTCAATATAAAGAGAAGATACAGTATTCCAAATCATCAAGTATAATTTACGGTACCAGCAACATACAAAGGACTTTTACAATTAAATACACCAAGCCCTAACAGTACTATTGTTAATATATTTATCTTCATTTCGTCTACCAATTTAAATAACTCACTTACTTATCAAGATCAGCTTTCAAATTGTTTCAATATTGATTCGATGTTCTTTTTATCCGATAAATCAGAATACCACCATTTACCGCACCGAGCTCTCTCCTCTATAAATCGTCTTTGATAAGATACTCTAAATAAATTCAAGAAAAGTATCAATGATTTTGCTTTTTCAGAGGAAGGTAGATCCACTATCTTCTTTAAATTATGATATTTAACCCCACCGCGTGCTAACAATACACACGGAGTATATGTAGACCGCAAGTGACTATGTTCTATCGCAGTATTAATATCACAATCTTTTGGTCGGGATTGCAATATCAACTCTACAAGGTCTGACAAATACTCTTCCTTCTGAATATCTGTTAAACCATTAAAACAGATTAAGATTTCGTTCTCGTCTATTAAAGACTGTCCATATTGATTTATCAATACCTCTTCTTCTATTTTCATATTTTATTTACTTCCTTACAACTATTCTATCTTAGATAAACCATCCAAATTTTTAGCACGGTATATCGTATTATAAAATTTTTCCTCAACAGAAATATATACACCGCCTTTTAATCCTATATATTTAATACCTAAATTAGGAACTACTGGTAATCCAAATATTGAATCAATAGGATATATTCTCGCCAAATCTAATTGGTATTTCCCTCCAACTTTTATTTCTTTTGAGCATACACCATATCCGGACTTTTCACTAATTATCTTAAAAACAGAATCATTCCGTTGAGCATAGATTATATAATAAGGTTCTTTCTTTCTAATTTTAAGTATCTTAAAAAGTAAAGTTGAATTTTCATGTTGTAAAACTATATCACTTGTCTGAGCACATGATATAAAAGAGACCAACAATGATAAAATAATATATTTCATATTCCTATGGCAAAGTTTGAATTATTTTTAATTTCCCAGCTCTTGAAACAGACCATACCACTCGAACAGCTTGTGAAACATCATTCGTTTCTTGCCCATTTCTATCATACATATTCTGGTATACGTTTGATTGAGGAGTAGCTCTGTTATGTGCTTTCTTATAAACACTATGCCCCATGAGGTCTGCATCAGTGGCATAGCTAACTCCAATCCCTCTATTTTGAGAAATTTTGGCTCCTTCATAAGCTTCAGTTGTCTCATGCATAATCATTTTCCCTGGTGTTTTTGTAAATTCATCTGCACTACCTAATATATTGGGATTAACTTCTTGATTTGCTACTACCTTAGTCTTCCCATTTGAATCTTCTGTAACAACATTTCCCATAAATGCTCCACCCACTAATAAATTTCCAGTTGATGTTATCGTCTTATCTGTTGTTATCAAATTTACTGTAATAGAATTATCATCTATCATACGTACCATTCTTCTAGCATTTCCTCTCAATTTTTTGTTTGTATTTACCATATAACTCACTGTTCCAGTAGTACTCATTGACAAAGTTAATCCATTTCCAACCCTATCTTGTAATTGCCTCAAAGCTTCATTACTTAATACGCCACTTATGACAATATCTCGCCCATCTGGGTCCATATACCTAACAGGATTATTCATACAATACGCATAAGGACTCACCGAATAATACTTCTCACATAATGGGTCCATCTGATTAAAACGGTTCATGATGGCATACATCGTACGGGCACCAAAGAAATATTCATCCAAGTTATTCGTACCCATGAATTCTTTGCCACCCAATGCAAAAGGGACATCCGGATAAGGTTTTCTATATATAATTCCGGAAGGATGATAGCTGGGATAACTGAATGTTATGGGACCATTGGTATAACCCGGTTCCCAATAGCCTCGGAAAGAACCGACATGATCTTTCATGGAATAATATATTGAATAGCCGACACGGTTCACGAATCTTATAAATCCTTCAGGAGTGGTGATACGATATAACCTTCCCGATGAATAATAATAATCCTCACTCCAATCGTTATGCTGTGTAATATAAGGATCCGTATTGTTCACAATGCTATCTAAAGGAGTAGAAGTTCTTATAGGAAAAGAGCCATAAGAATCACGTACCTTACGACCATCAGCCATATAAGAATAAGTGAGGAGATTACCGTCATTAAAAGCTACTGCTTCGGGAAGATTAATTATATTATATTTAATAAACCCTATTTTATTATCCAGATTCTTCACCAAGTTACCATTACTGTCATAGAAATATTCAATATCTTTATTCGCTGCATCTTGATAGCGAAGCACATAATAATCGTGGCCACGACTCTCATCAGTCACTTTCTTAATCTGATTACCATGATACTGAATCGTCATTTCGTTTAAGTAATCAGGGTAAGGGTCGTAATAAGAACGCTCGATTGTGAGCACGTTACCCATTTTATCATAAGTGAATTTTTCGGGAGTTTCAATAAAACGGCCATCCGGTCGATATTGCTTAGTAGCCACCAGACGATTCAGACCATCATAGACAAAATGAGAGGTTAAGTTATTATCCGCTGTGTTGGACAAACAGGGGATATTGCCATTATATAGAGGAGTAACTCCTTGAGGGAGATTCTCGTTATAATAGATTTTCTGCGACATACGCGGCTCATTAATCTCGGTTGGCCAACCACGAACATTATATTTATAAGTAGAAGTGGCCGTTTCATTGTGCAACAGTTTCTTTTCCAAGCGCCCCACTTCGTCATACTCATATTTGGCTACGAGAACTTTGGCATCGTTATCATAAGTCTGATATAGTTTAGACAAACGCCCTGCATGATCATACTCATATTCATACGTCATGACATGGTCAACATCATCCACAGAAGCAGGAGGTGTGTCCCGGTAAATACTCGTATGCTCTTTACGGACAGATACAGGCTGGCCGATAAAATCATAGTTGGTAAAAGTGTAATTCCTAAAACCGAAAGCGGAATTCATCGTGGACTGTACTTCACGCCCGCGCTGGTCGTAATAATAAGCAATGTAGTCTCTTTTAGAAGGATCGTTCAAAAGAGCAACAACTTGACCGGTAAGTTTATCACGCGAAGTGAGAGAGGAAGCGGAGAAAGAAGAGTAATACCCCGGACGATTGAGAAAGCCAATAAAATCATTGAATATAGTAGTATATTCATAGTTATCATAATAATTAATGATTAATGGGGTACATAAATGACTTATTCTGGAAACCGAAGTATACCCGTAATTATTATAAAATGACGACTCTCCTACAAAATAAACACTCAGGTTCTGGTTTTTACATATACGTATCCAATCAGTATGAGGTCTATTTTGATTTATAAAGCCCCATATAACCTGACGCCCTAAACGGTCATACTGAAAAGATTGCCATCTCCCAGCCTCCCGGTCATTACCATCCTGTTTCAGCACCAAATAGTTACACCTATCATACACATAATAAATAGGCTCACACCCCGGAAGTTTTTTCTTGATACACCGGTCTCGCTCATCGTAATAATAGAGATACCCGTATAATTGGACCTCTTCAACCTGACTACACATGAAAGTGCTATATCCTCCCAACGCATCAGCAGCAAGAGGTGGCAGGACTACCCGTTTTCTTCCATGATCATCATAAACAATATAAGTATCGTGCGGAATTCCGTTTGCCTTCTGCCGGGTAAGAATCAGTTTCCCTTCATGATCGGTAAACTGATCGGTCACATTGCCGTCTTCGTCTGTTGTCCGCAGGATAGACACTTCATTTGCATCATAAGATTTCACTTCAACCTTTATATCCTCTCCAACATCTTTTGCAGACAGGCAGTAGCAATGATCATCACCCGTTTTCGTATTATATAAGTAAGTGTACTTCACAGATTTCCCATTCTCCCGCCATGTTTGTCCGGGGCCATAGCTTTCGCGAATGCGGTTTAGCTCCGAATGTTCATAGACCGTATAACTTTCCGGATTGGAATCATTATAGAAATTGGTATTCCCCACAGGCCGGGGAAGCGATTCGGACACTTTGCGGAACGCACCGTCATATCCGACAAATGTTTGTAGATCGTTACCTTGAGGGGAAGCCCCTATCTCTCTAATTTCATCATTTAATCCGAAAGAATTATAATAAGTTATCGTCTCCCTAAAACTACTACCATCGTCTTTGGTCATTAGTCGGGTCCGCACATAATGACGATTCTTATCTTGCCCTTTCAAAAGAGAAGGAAAAAATGAGAAAAGGCAAACAAAAACAAAGATAGAATAAAGTGTATATTTCATGCTGTTTTCATTTTTTAATTAGTTACAATCGTTCTCTTGCTTTCTATAGAAAATAGAAACAGATATTAATGAGTAGGGAAATTATAATCAAAAGCAGTTATCGTCTTCTTGACATTATTCTCCCAAATGTATGATTCGACAAGACGGCCAAAACTATCATAGGTAAAATAGGTAGTTATTCCGTCCGGACCTTTAATAGAAGTGACCCCGATCAAAGGTCGATAAGTATAGAAGTATCCCCGATAACCGGGCATTTCCTGAAGCATTTTCATATACGTCGCAGCAGTAGTTGTGTATGCTCCCTGCTTTTCCATATCCGTAATCCACGTACCATCGGATTGTGTTTTCTTAATTATTTCATCAAGCGTCATTCCTTCCATTTTAAATACCAGATGTTGGTTATAGTATGACCATAGATAGCTGGTAGTAGAACCATCAGAAGTGACAGAACTAATGTTGCCATAAGGAGTATAGGTGTAAGAAAGGCGATCTTCAAAGTTAGAAAGTACCGGATTCCACGTTTGTACCTTTTGAACAGCCAAACCGGAATAAACGTTTCGCAGAGTAGTGGTATCCGCTCCGCATACGCGTTTATATGCTATCAAGTTATTCAGTGCATGCAATTGCAACAAGAAATCTTGTCCCAAATCTTCCGTTATGCTATCTTTCGCCTCTTCCGGATAAATGAAATGTTCGATCGTTTCAGAACTACCGGTAGTAGTAGTACGTATCCGTATAGGATTCAAGTGCCTTGTTGCAAACCACACGGTTGTCTCCACTGGACTATCAAACAGGTCTCCTGAATTTTGTGGACAATAAATATAATCACGTGTCTGTGTTCTTTTATTGCCATCGTCCGCAAAAGTGGTAATACGTTCTCGTTTCAAACGGGAAGCTCCGGCCGTTATAGCCCAGGTAAAGTCTTGATATATCTCTTGAGGATAAGCACCGTATTCTTCCAAATTGCAAGCACGCGTTTTATAAGGACGACCGATAATGACCTCCGGACCATTAAACTTCATAGGATCTCTATAATAATTATACTCGTACTCACGGCGCTCAAGCAGGGTATTGCCTTCATATATCTCTTTCTTTATCAGTTGCCCATACTTTAAAGCCTCTAAGCCGTCATCCGGATCAAAAGGCTTAGTGATATCCTGACGAACTTGAGTACGGGGATCAAAAGGATCATTAGGAATTCCGCCAGCAAGTTCCCAATATGGAGCACTAAAAAAATAATCCGTACGGTTCTCTTCGACACCTGCATTATCAATAACCTGTTCTCTTACATATGGATAAATAACAGAGCTGCCATTGCTAAAAGTGATATTGGAAACTGGATTCGCCCCCCAGGTCCGTAAACGGCAAAGCTTTGTATTACCACTTGCAGGAATTATAGTCAACCGCTCCATCTGTGTACAGTAATCCCGCTCTGTCAAGGCATGTTTAGGCACTCCAAGATCCTTTTTATACTTACCATCCGACCCTTCCGGTTTAGCAAGAGCATAAGAGAACACGCGTGTCCTTGAAAAGCCACTATGCATATCCTTTTCCCTTATTCGTTGTACACGCAAGCCTCCGGCAAGATAGGTACCCTTCGCATAGTTTGCATCTCCACTGAACATCTTTCCATAACGGTTGGCTTCGTAGGTAAAATTGGTATGTACACCCTCCGGTGAAAAAATATCAGTCAGAATTCCGACTTGCATACAAGTTTCATTACAGTTACGGGTGCTGTCACCAAAATTAAAATAATACTGGTCATTGCAATAATAACGCCCATACGGAATAGGAAGGCGGTTCCTGACATTTTCCCCGTTATAATATCCCCAGTGATCCATTGCATAACTAGCTTCTGACTGGACATTATAAGGCATTTTATATTGAAACGAATAAACCTGTCTCTCTAAAGGAGTTCTACCGGAAGTGACAACTATCGAATCTAATTTAGTAAGACTCGTCTTTTCGTTATAGCGGGTTATATAAAATTGAACCTTTCGAATAATTTCCCCACTCTTGGATTTAACAGTAATAGTACTCAAATTCATATCACCGCCCTGTACAAAAGAAATAGAACCATCGTCAAATTGAATCGAATTTAATTTGCGTTCTTGTACGGAAGTTGCAAAATAAGGGCTGGGAACCAGATATTCCTCAAAATTAGAATATGAACCGGCAACTCGCGCTTCGCCATTTTCAATACGATAATAATATGTGGTGGCACCTTGCTTGGATATCAACCTGTAGTTACCCGGAGATGCAGAATATGCTCTAGAAGCATTTAAAGAATCCTCGCGGCGCAGAAATGTATTCTCTTTGACAGAAAAACAATCAAAATCAAGTGTATCAGGTGCTTGTCCACTATTCCGGAAAGTTCCCGGATACTCTTCCAAAGCTACATAATCGGTAGAATAAGACGATATGATCGGTGCGGATTGGAAATCAGTGTATGTAAAAGAGATATTTGCTCTGGTTTTGTTAGATACAATTCTCCGACACAACCAACGAGTATTATAATTTCCGGTCTTTTCCGTATAGCCGTCCGTTTCACTACCAAATTCATATCTGAGCCCATTATCATCCGTTATATGAAGTTCATTAGGCCCAAGTATTTCCCAACCGACCACATGTATAGGAACATAAGGACGAGTGCAACAAGCACTGACACGGGTAACCGGTTTAAACCCGGAAGTTTCTACACCCAAATAGAATGTGCCGCTCTGCTTTGCCAGTTTATAATAAAACCGATCGGGTTCGCTATCGATAATCTTCTTTTCAACCTGCTTTAAGAAACGAGTCTTTTTGTCCGGATCGCTCTGTTCTCTTTCATTAAAATACTTGGCAGTAAGATATCCTCCATACTTCTCCTCATCCGGAATACCTCTGATCTCACGCATAATGGAGGGTTCCGCATTCAAGGTCCAGTTGGTTCCTACCCAACCGCTCAACTGACGGAGTTTAATGCCGGCGGAGTGATAAGACAAGGTTATAGGAAGTTCCATATCCCCCACTTTTATTGTATAAATAGGAATCGTTATGTCAGCCAATCCCGTACTATGATTCACCGGATAGCAAACGTATTTCTGAACTGCAGCAGCCTCCGGAGAAACCGGAACAATCTGGGGTTGGGAAATGGTAATAGGCATCTCTCCGTTCTGTGCATAAAGAGTGTAGCTGTATCCAAAGTTAACGGACAAAAGAAGTGCCAACAGTTTATAAAGGTTTCGTCGATTTTTCATAATAGTGTATTCTAAAAGTAGTTCATGTTCAAATTTTCTCACCATAGGTTTTACCATTGACAACCAAACGTAGTATATAATGCCTAAAGAGAGAAGGATCGATGGTGATAGATTCGCGATATTGCCCCGGACGCATTTCTTTCTTTGGATAGACGGACAACAGCTCTCCCTGCACAGTGTATAAAGCGATCTCGACTTCACAAGGAGCAGTCAATAAATATTCTACAACCAGATGAGCGTCATTCTGATAAAAATTACATTTACCAAAACCATCTCCCAAAGAGAAAGAGCCGTTACGGGACTGTTCCTCTTTTTTCTGTTTCTGCATGGACCTTTCTTCACGTGTCTGTTGATTGTCCGCATCTTCATTCAGAGTATAATATTGCTCGGACGGTGAATAATAAAATGCCGTTCGAAAATGAGATTCATGAGTACCACGACGAATCAATGTGTTCTCCACTGTTTCCAGAATAGGATAACGATAACCCGGAGTATACCAAGAGTAGGTATCCGTTTGCGTGATAAGGGTATCCGCATGGATACGGGACAAAATGCTATCCGGATGGAATTTACATAACCATCCGGCAGAGTCATCTACCGCACGGTATACACCGTGAAAATCCAGGTCCTGAACAAACCGGCGCTGCGTATGTACACGCAACACATCCGGCACCGTATCTCCCTCTATCACGAGAATACCTTCCGCATCTGCCGTAACGGTAGTCTTACCTGACAACTCCATACCATACGCGTGCTGATACTCACCGATATAGCCGAACAGACTTTCGAAATGGTCATTCAGTTTCATAGGATACACAGCCAGAAGTTCCGGAAAAACGGCTTTCTGGTAAGTCGATCTATTTTCTACGCCGACTTTCCATAAAGAATCTCCCTGTATGCGGTATTTATACATGGTACAGTGTTCCGTACCGGTTAAGAGAGAATCACTGCCGGTATAAACCAGTTCATATTGTTCTTTCACCGGAGTCAGTTGCTCTATTTGCCAAACTTGACCCGGACCCGGCTCACCGGGTGAGAAGTAATTGATCTCCTGTTTACAGATTTCATCGCCTACCCGGGGAAGCGTAGCCGATTTATGCAAAATAGTTTGTGCGTTCGCATGCAGGCAACAGATACCTAACAAAGCGATAAATATTTTTTTTCTCATAATATAGTAAGTTAACATCGTTGTATATCGGTTAACATCGTTTGATAAAAGAACCTGCCTGAAAAATCAACGCAATCAGACAGGTTCTTTCCTTACGTCTACTTGTCTGTGCGGAAAGGGCCTACCGGTACTCCGGACGGGCTATACAGATTCCCGTTCGGACAGTCGGCCCAGTTGTAACGTGCCGCAATGGGAATTTCCACTTGAGGAGATTCCAGCACGACACTTTTACCATTTTGCTGCAACGTTGCTTTAGCCGGATAGAATACTCCGTCGGGACCAGCCAATACAAATCCTTTTACTTCTCCTGCATTAGCTTGTACAGGTGAATCGAATGCCAAAGCAAGTGTACGGTCATAAACCTTATATCCTGTACAAACCGGCATGTGATAAGTACCTTTCCGGTAAGTATCGGCTAATGACAAAGCCGCCAGCCGCTTACCGACATCCTGCTTGTTCTTCGGATGAATATCATACGGATCGCCTAAATCGACGGCTGTTATCATCCCTGTATTGGCTATATGCAAAGCCTCGGCCTGTACCTCGCGAAGAACTGCCCACCGGGAATCCGGCTGTACTTCCTGCGGAGTCATATAACCGGCCAATTGTACAAAGTAGAAAGGCAAATCAATTTTCCACTGTTTCCGCCAGTCGGCAATCAATGCCCGGAACAAAGGAGCATATTGCTCGGCTCTACTGGCATTTTCTTCTCCCTGATACCAGATGACACCCTTAACAGGGAAAGCAGTTAACGGACTGACCATGGCGTTGTACAACCCGGAGGGATAATGAGAACTCTCGGGAGAAACCGGTTTCGCAGGAATATCGGTAACCGACATACCTATCCGGTAAATCCACTTTCCGGCCAGTGAGATCCGTTCGCCACCAACTTCTGCATATAAATCTTCAGGAGCGCCATTGATTCCTCCTTCACCTCCATAATCGGTCACACGTATGGTCAGAACACCCTTTCCGGCTTTTACCTCGTTGGCAGGAATCATATAAGACCGGGGAGTCGCGTGCCCCTGTCCCCTTGCTATTTCTTGTCCGTTATAGTAAGTAATATCTTCGTCGTCAATCTTTCCCAAAGACAGCCTGACCTCTTTTCCTTGCCAAGCCGCAGGGATTTCTATTTCACGTTGAAACCAGACAACACCATCAAAACCATCCAGACCGTTCCGTTCCCAGAATCCCGGAAGTTGCATCGGTTGCCAACCGTCACCGGTTTGCAAGGAAGATATCCATAAAGGCTGTCCCTCTCCATAGCCGGCATCCCGGTTCATAAACTCTCTTTCCCATGCCTGCATCTCTTTTTGATAAGCTGCCATCAAACGTTCTTTATCAAAGCCGAGTGCCTCCATCTCAGTCAGTTTTTCCCGGAATTCCGCCACTTGCTTCAATGTACCCGCACTGGTCCATGACTCGGCAGGAGTTCCTCCCCAAGTACAGTCAATCACCCCGATGGGAACATTCAGATTCTTCCATAACTCACGGGCATAGAAATAAGCCACAGCAGAAAAGTCCGCAACAGTAATCGGACTGCATTCCTTCCAACTGCCACCGATGATCTCCACATCCGTAGCAGGAGTATATCCGATCCTCCTCTCGATCTGCAACAAACGGATGGAGGGATATTGTGCTTCTGCCGTCTCCTGTTCATAGTTCATCACTCCTCCCCACTGCGCTACCGGCATTTGCATATTCGACTGGCCGGAACAAAACCAGACTTCACCGGACATTACATTATCCAATATCAATTTTTCTCCATCGGAAAGAGTCAATGTATACGGACCGCCAGCCACAGGTGTCGGTATCTCCAACCGGAATGAACCGTCGGCCTGGGATTTGACAGTGTATTTTTGCTTATTCCAACTTGCTACAACCGTTACCGTACGCTGCGGCTTCGCTTTCCCTTCCAAAGTCAGCATACTATTTTGCTGTACTACCATATTGTCTGTGAAAAAAGCAGGCAAAGTAATCTTGGCAGATACAGGAGCTATCAGCATGAACAATGCCGCTCCTACAAAAAATGATTTCAAATGATCTTTCATTTCTTACTTTATTTAACGATGAGAACGATGTTATCTGACGGTGAATAACATCGTTCCCAACTAATTTACAAACAGTTCGTTTCAGCGTTCAGAGCATCATTTCAGCCTGATACTCAATTTATTTCCCGGTAACGTTTCCGAGCTATTACCATACATAATTTCATAATCTCCCGGCAGGATACGCATGGTATTGGTCTCCGGATCGAAGAATTCAAACGTTCTCGGCGGAAGGTCGATAGAAACGACAGACGATTTACCGGCTTTCAACGGTATACTGCGGAAAGCACGGAGAGTCTTGGCAGGTCCTTCCTTATCACCCACTTTGCGGACATATACCTGAACAACCTCAGTACCTTCGCGCTTGCCTGTATTCTTCACATTGGCTTTGAAGGTTACCGTCTGATTGGTAGAGATCACATTCTTACTCAAACGGCCTTTGGATATATCAAAAGTAGTATAGCTCAATCCGTAGCCGAAAGGATACAAAGGAGTTTCCGTCATGTATCTGTAAGTACGTCCTTTCATGTCGTAGTTTTCAAAATCAGGCAACTGATCCGTATTCTTGTAGAAAGTGACAGGCAGTTTTCCACTCGGATTATAATCACCGAACAGCACATCCGCTACAGCCGTTCCTCCGGCCTGTCCGGGATACCACGCCTGTAGAATGGCATCACATGATTTCGTTTCGGGTACCAGAGCGACAGCCGAACCGGAACAGTTCACGAAGATCACCTTTTTACCGGCCTGTTTCAATGCCTTCAAGATATTACGTTGTACTTCCGGCAGTTCGATCGTCGTACGGTCACCACCACTGAAACCGGGACAGTTGACAAAATACTTGTCTTCACCCTCCAGATCCGGAGAAATTCCGCCAACGAAAATCACAACATCAGCATCCGATACTCTTCCGGCAACTGCTTCAGGAGCTATCTGACGATAAACACCGATGTCAAAGCGCAACAACGCTTCCGCACCCGCCTGCATATACTCCACCTTGATTTTATAATCCTTTCCGGCAGTAGCTTTCAGTGTATATTCTCTTTTTGCACTGGCATGTGCCCCCCAGTAATCAATCACTTTCTCACCGTTGACGTAGACACGATACCCGTCGTCGCCCTCGATAACCAGAGAATAATCACCGTTATTCTTCGGACGGAAGGTTCCTTCATAAGATGCAGTGAAGTTATACAGTCCGACTCCCGGAGCATAAACGGTATTTCCACCGTTGTTGAAATTGAAAGGGGTGCTTACCTGCTGTATAGCGGCTACTTCGCCTTTCAGATCCATATTATTCCAATAAGTGCCGGTGAAGCCCGGTTTGCCATTGTTGGACACCTCACTGAAATAAGAATCGAACACCTGATTAGTCAATAACTCGCAGCCCTTTTCATAAGGCACGTTACCAATCTTATTTCGTATTCCTTCCAAAATGGTGGATGTGTGTGACGGAGTCCCTTTATAATTACCCCATTGCATCACAGAATCCACTGCGTTCGGCCCCATAACGGCAATACGCGTACCTGTTTTGGCAAGCGGAAGCACACCGTTGTTATGCAGCAATACCATAGACTTACGGGTTACATCCAAAGCCATCTGCTTATGGGTTTCACAATCCACTGTATCGATACTGATTTTACTCCACGGAACCAGAGTATCATCGTCCATCTCTCCCAGTTCAAAACGGGCCTTCAACAGACGACGCAGGCTTGTATTGATCCGTTCTTCCGAAATAAGCCCTTTCTTTACCGCTTCTTCCAGATGGGCATATTCAATACCGCATTCCAGATCAGTACCGCTTAGTACGGCAGTGGCACTTGCATCCGCCGCATCCTTATGAGTGGCATGGCGGTCTTTATAAAAGAAATCGCTGATAGCTCCACAGTCACTTACCACCATGTGTTTATATCCCCATTCATCACGCAGAATCTGAGTCAACAGACGATTGCTGCCACAACAAGGATCTCCTTCAAAACGGTTATAGGCGCACATCACCTCTTTTACATCCGCTTCCTGTACCAGGTCTTTAAAGGCCGGCAAATAAGTTTCCCACAAATCGCGGGGAGAAATATTCTCCGCATTGAAATAATGGCGTTTGGCTTCCGGACCACTATGCACGGCATAGTGTTTGGCACAGGCATGAAGTTTGTCATATTTGGCATCGGCAGGGCCTTGCAGCCCATTAACGACTGCAACTCCCATACGGCTGGTCAGGTAAGGATCTTCCCCATAGGTCTCCTGTCCGCGTCCCCAACGCGGGTCACGGAAAATATTCACGTTCGGTGTCCAAAAAGTCAATCCCTCACAACGTACCCCTCTGCGGCCTTCCCGATGTGCATTATGGTATTTGGCACGGGCCTCATCACTGACAACCGTAAACACATCTTCTACCAGCTTATCATCAAAAGTGGAAGCCATTCCCATTGTAATGGGAAATACCGTAGCTATTCCGGCACGGGCTACTCCGTGCAGCGCCTCATTCCACCAGTCGTAATGGGCAATACCCAACCGCTCCACCGGGAAAGACTCGTTTTGCATCAGCCGTACTTTTTCTTCCAAAGTCAACCGCCCCAATAAATCCTCCGCACGCTGTTCCGGAGATAAATCCGGATTCTTGTAAGGTTCATTTTGCGCTACACCAGTGATAGCGATAGCACCCAGACATAAAGTAAATATAAGTTTTTTCATTCTTCTTTTCTTAATTAGGGAGATATTATAATTCAATGGTTTCCTGAAGTTTAATATCTTCAGACGAGCTTCCTATCAGGAACACATATTTACCCTCAGGAGTCACGAACTGCCGGGTTTTCTCATCCCAATAGCGCAGTTCCTTTTTCGGTACGGAAATGGTTACGTCTGCGGACTTCCCTTTCTTTATATGTACTCTGGAGAAACCTCTCAACTGTTTCAGAGGCATATAAGTACCTGTCTCCGGATACTGAACATATACCTGAGCCACTTCATCACCATCGTATTTACCGGCATTGGATACCTTGAATGTAATATCGATCGTATCATTGGCTATTGAAACATTCTTCTTCTTGTAGTTGAACTTCGTATAGCTCAACCCGTAACCAAACTCATATAAAGGCTTACCCTTGAAATACTGATAAGTTCTGTTTTGTACTGAGTAGTTATCGAAAGAAGGAAGCTCGTCCAGTGAGTTATAATAAGTCAACGGAAGGCGGCCACCCGGATTGTAATCGCCAAACAATACCTCTGCAATAGCTGTTCCACCCTGTTCGCCGGGATACCAGGCATTCAATATGGCCGGAACATTTTCATCGATCCAGTTAATAGCCAAGGAGCTTCCGGCAACTAACACGACCACCGTATTCGGATTTACCTTGTAGAGCTCACGGATAAACTCCTGCTGATCGGTAGGTAACTCCAAAGAGTAACGATCCTGCCCTTCTCTCTCGATCGATTTATTGATACCCAAAACGGCAACGGTTACATCACACTCTTTGGCAGCCTTACCGGCATCGCCAAACAATGCCAAACGATCTACCTGATCAGTAGTAGGTACCTTCCAATAAAGACGCGCAAAACAATCTCCGCCGCCATCAAAATATTCCACCTGCAAGTTATATTCTCTGCCGGCTTCCAACTTCACTATTACATTATCCATCTGGGCACTTCGTTCTGTCCACGAGTCAATCAGTTTCTTTCCATCCAGAAACAGACGGCAACCGTCGTCCGTTTTCAGTCCCAATGTGTATTCTCCCGAAACGGCCGGTTTAAGAACACCTGTCCAGCGAATGGACATGGGTGCCTGCGGCTGGAACGGATCAGGAC
>PPYF01602871.1_pt1 | contig 22281 bp, 18 predicted proteins | sample 1559871 | NCBI WGS metagenome assembly PPYF01 (sample SAMN08240021, study PRJNA423297) | Human gut metagenome, whole genome shotgun sequencing project.
GCCTAGTGGTCTATGGCGCACGCTTGGAAAGCGTGTTGGTGTAACAGCCTCACGAGTTCGAATCTCGTATCCTCCGCCAACAGGGTTTTGAGCGAAATCTCAAAACCCTTTTTTCATGCCGAAAACGGCGGTTTTTCAACGATTTTGGCAGTTTTTCAACGATTCTCCGCTCTACATCTCCATCCTTTTCGACCCGTCTTTTGCGGTAAGATAGGCGGCAAGATAAGCGGCGCCGCTTAAGCACTTGAGCGGCAGGCCACAGAGTCACCCGCTTAACAGTTTTACATCGGTTGGAGTTGATCATCATGGCACGCACTTCGCAAAGCACACGGTCAGCCAGCCGACGCCGCCGGTTCGGCAAAATCGAGAGAAAAATCAGCGCCAACGGACAGATCTCCTACGATGCCTCATACATCCCACCCGTCGAAGCGCGAGCCCAGTATCCTCATCTCCCAGCACGCATCCACAAGCGATTCGACGAAGGCTACGAGACCCAGGCGGAAGCATGGCTCAACGAGGCGAAGCGACTGATCGATCTGAACGCATGGGCCCCACCGGAGGTCATGGACAATGCCGATGCCGGCAGCAAAGTGCTGTTCCGCGATTATGCGGCCGACTATGTGGAGAAGCGCCGTAAGGCGAACAACGAGCCGATCCAGCAGACCACCAAGGAGAAGTATCAGCAGTATCTGCGCGACTATCTGAATCCGGTTCTGGGCAACAGGCCCATGGCCGCCATCAGGCCTGCGGATATATGTCAGTGGTACGACAGCATGCACGTCACCAAGGATGGATGCGGCGAAAGCATCCGCCGGCATGTGTTCGAGCTGTTGGACGGCATTATGTCCCATGCGGCCAATGCGCCGCTGGATGATGCCGGCACCACGTTGATCAAGCGCAGCCCGGTTCAATTCAAGGTTCCGCGCCCCGCCACGAAGCATGTGTACAAGATCGCAACCTATGCGCAAGTGCAGGCCATCGCCGATCAGATGCCACCAAGCCTGGCATTGGCAGTGACATTATCCGGTTTTCTTGGGCTACGCCAAGGCGAAGCACTGGGCTTACAGCGTCACGATTTCGAGCTGAACGAGCAACCGCCTATCGTGCATATTCGCCGGGCCGCCACGGAGATTCTGCGCAATGGGCACAAGGAGCAGATACTTGGTTCCACGAAAACGCCCAGCAGTGTGCGCGATATCGAGATCCCTGCGCCCCTAGTGCCGATTATCAAGCGCCATCTGGAAATCTACATGGACGACAAGCCGACTGCTCTGGTGTTTACTGGTACTCGCACACATGGGATCGTTCGCGGCCAGTCGTTGCGCAGCGCGTTCATCCGTGCAGTCAAAGCCGTTGGCGACCCTGACTTGCAGGGCATGGATTTCCACGATCTGCGGCATTCTGGTTTGACGCTGATGGCCGAAGCCGGTGCTACCGTCGGACAACTGATGCAGCGAGGCGGACACACGAACATCAAAACCGTTGCCGTGTATCAGCAGTCCAGCGCCGAAGCGGAGGCCAAGCTGCGCGCGAAGATCGAATCGAACATCAACGCTTCCACTGGACTGCCCAGTGAAACTGCAGACGCAGAAGTCGATACTCCGAATATGTCAGATGCGTCGCTTGCCGCCAACACGGCTACTGCACCGACAACCGCAGAGTCTGCGAGCGCCAAGCACACAACCACCGCACTTACCAAGAACGATGCAACACCGAATACCATGGCAATCGAAGAGAGCGCATCAAGCCCTGCCAATACGCCAAACACCCAGCAGCCCGCTTCGCCAGATGCTGTTCCTGCCAACGCCGAAAATTCAGTCCTTCAAGTATTGGCGGACACCATCGCCGCCATGCCCTCCGATGCCCGACTGAGCGTGCTGAGAGCCTTGGACGATGACAAACGCGCGAAGATCCTCAAGCTGCTGCCCCTGGACGTACAGGTGGATACAGTTCAGCGGCTTATTCAGGCACTTGCCTGATACCGGCCCGATCTCTTCGCTAAGCCGAAAAATCTTGCTAACAAATTCAACCAATTTCTACCAGAAGCCAACAAGACTCAAGGCCATTGGGCTCAACCAAGACAGCTGGACTCATCAAAGGAAACACGCCATAAACCAAGCTCATTGCAACCAACCAAGCCTATTCGGTTTATTCCGAATAGGCTTTTTCGTCGCACAATCACTTGTTTTCGTTGAAATTCCAACGATTTCTCGCCCGCACATCTAGTTCGTGCTTCAGCCGTTTTCAGCCTTTGCGCTCCTCGACGCAACGTCATATTCTGAATTTCAGCTTCCCGGGGAGCCGGCAAAGAACCCGGGGAACATGCACCGGTGCAGCCGCTAACCACAACAGAACCATCTAGAGCGAAGTGCGTCCGTATTTGGCGAAAACACTTCGCTCTTCAGGCTCTGTTCCGCACGAGAGTAAGGAAGCATATGGCTGCAATTCCAACGAAGAACGACTATCCGCGTCTCACCGCCAAGCCAGCGCAAGTGGCAGAGATGCTGGGATACAAGGACGTGAAAAGTGTCTACGGGTTAATCAGAACCGGAAAGATTCGCGCCCGCAAGGTAGGTAACACGTTTCTGGTGAATCTCACCAGCGTGCGCGAATTCGCAGGTGAGGAGTGAGCATGGAGACCTCATATGAGCAAGTGCTCGAAGCAGTGAGACGCTATCCGCGAGATCTCAAGCTTCAAGAGCTTCCGCGCGACACCTCCGGAAGACAACATGCACAGTGCAGCTGCCCAGCCCATGACGGAGACGGCGGCACTTCGCTGCACATCACCTACGACCAGTCCGACGGCAAAACCATGCTGCACTGCTTCGGAGCGGAACACTGCGATGCCGCTGCCATTGCCGATGCACTGGGATTGAAAATCATCGACCTGTTCGACCAACAAAGCGGACCTCAAGGCCATGCCGGTTACAGCAGCTACAACAGTTACAGCTGCGATAGCCGGCTCACTGCCGCCGATTTGGCGTCCATACGGCATGCGAATGCTCCACTTCTCAACAGAAATGAGACAACGACGATTACACCTACGCACACGGAAAACTCTGCGGAAATCAGACAACAGTACGCGATGCCCAAACCGTACTTGGAACCATTGGTCTTAGGCCAATCCCCTATGTTCGCCGCCATCTGCGCAGCTATTGCAGTTCAGCCAAATATCGGCCTGTTGCACGGCACTTGCCCAAACTGCGGCACAGCCGACTCGCTCACTGTGCTGTATTCCCCGCTGGAAAGCGCCACATTGCTCCGGTGCAGCACTTGCCAAGCCGACGATGTACTCAACGCACTGAACGCTCCCGCTACGCTGGCTCGTTCCAATGGCTATGAAGCAATGATCTACGACAGCGAGCGCGGCACAGCATACGAATATGCGGACGGTCTGATTGTCCGCCGCTCACCGGCCAAGCGAATCTCACAAAGCGGCAACACCGCCGACAAGCACCCATTGTGGATGGCCGCCGACGCGAAACGTGCCGTGGCATTGGGCAAGCCAGTGTATCTGACGGAGGGAGAAAAAGATGCCGGCACATTGCGAGCGCTCGACTATGCCGCTGTAACCGCAGCGGGAGGTGGCGGCAACTTCGCCACGAAGCTGGATCTCGATTCGGCTCGCTTAGCCCTTAGTGGGGCTGATGTGGTTGCCATTGTGGATAAGGACGACACTGGCGCTCGCTGGAAGGAGCAAGTGGCGCAGACGCTGACGCCGTTCGTGCGATCACTGACTTTTATCCAAGCAGCTGGCGAGGCTCACGATGCTTCCGACGCTGCGATGAGCGGCGTGGAATTCGAGATTCTGCCAAGAGAAAGTATCCAGCATGAGTCTGAGCTCGAGCCTGAGCTGATGTCCCGCGCCTATTCGCTGACCCGTTTGGCTGATGTGGAACCGGAGCGACCGTTGTGGTTGTGGCCGGGCCACATTCCCAAGGGGAAGATCGTACTGATTGACGGCGATCCGGCGACTGGCAAAAGCACTTTGGCCTTGGATATTGCAGCTCACGTCACCACGGGAGCAGCATGGCCGGATGGGTCCGCTGGATGCGAGCCTGCGAACGTGCTGCTGTTGACTGCGGAAGACGGACTGGCGGACACCGTGAGCCCACGCATTCGCGCCGCACAAGGCGACACATCCAAGATGTTCGCCCTATCGGAGGTCTTCAAGGATGGCAAGGAGGTAGCGATTACGCTCACCGACGCACTGCCACAGATAGCACAGGCTGTGCGTGAGCAGCATATCGGCCTGATTGTCGTGGATGTGCTGATATCGTTTTTGGGCAGCGACACCAACAGCTACAAGGATCAGGATATTCGCGCACAGGTGATGGCTCCGCTCAAGCGGCTGTGTGAGGAAACCGGCTGCACAGTTATCGCGCTACGCCATCTCAACAAAGGGCAGGGAGCGGCGATCTACCGTGGAGGCGGCAGCATCGGCATCATCGGCGCAGCACGAGCCGCTTTTCTGGTGGCGAAGGATCCGGAGAATGAGGAACGGCGACTGTTCGCACCGGTCAAGTTCAATCTGGGGCCAATGCCACGAGCCATGGCCTACCGGTTGGAGGATAATCCGCTGCTTGGCTGCGCACATGTCCACTGGCTGGGCGAAACGGACGATACGGCGGAATCGCACAACCAGAGTGCTTACGGCCCCAGCGAACGTGAGGATAGTGACGTGCGTACGTTCATCCAAGACTACTTCGACCACAACAAGGAGCTCACACCGGATGGCTTGTATTGGGGTGTGCCGTCGTACAGAGTAATCAACGAAGCGAAAGGCGAGTTCAGCAAGCAGTAAGTTCTGGACGGCAGACGACGCCCAAAGCCACTGCTGGCAAGCAAGAAGTACGGCAACATGTGGTGGTGACTGTCTCCGGATTATGCGGATCATCCGAATCAGGAAAGCTCTGAAGATTTGAGTGCGGAAGCCACGGACACCCTCAGCGGTGAACAAACTGAGGCTTCAGAAGCAACTGTGCCGGATCCGGTCGCTGTCACAAGAGCTGCTGCCATCTTGCCTCCTTCGTCAAAACCAAGCTATTGCAACGTTCCGTACGAACCAGACAAGACGGTGTTTCCCACCTTGTCCGACGACGCCGATCCGTGGGCATTACCAGAGAAAACGCAAGATCTGCAAGGACTTACGGCAGGCGAACCGACATCTGAACTGGCAAGACGGCAAGATGGCACCAGCGAGAACACCACCTATCATCTTGCAACAGGTAAAGCCGACGATTCCGTCACAGACATTGACAGCTGGAAGACGCACCTACCTCCCTACGCAACAAACCGGCGCTACCATCAGCTCAATGCCACGCAATTGAATGAACTCATCGACAAAGGAGGTCTATGGACCAGCAAAGCCAAACAGGAGATGCGGCACCGCAATTACAGATAGCCAACTTTCTGAGATGAAAGATGCCCAGTGTATCCATCGCAGAAGACGACTCAAACATCTGGCCGCTATTAAAAACAATAGCGGCCTTTCTTCTTAAGAATGAAGAACCGATCAGCACAATCCAATGGCAACAACTCGATATACTATCAAGCCATGCTTAAGGATGAAGAACACCATGAACATGTAAGCGCGTTGCCGTCTATAGCGAAAATAACGCAAGCAACGCCGAATCTAATGGCAATAAGCCCCAACATGACGCATCAGCTGCTAGATACCATTCAAAAAACCCCAGAAATCAGCAACAACCTGCGACTTATATCCACTCCCCTCGAAACAAGCACTTCAGCAATTCAAACTTTCCTAGAGCAGCAAGAGAAAGCCCTCAAAACAATCTCTAACTTATCTTCAAGCACAATCCTGTCTTCCATAAAACCTATTCAGGACAGCCTTCGTGACGCACTAGCAAAATTTGATTTTGCTCATTACGACGAAAAATATCTGAACGTATATTCCGGGATTTCGCAAGTATTAAAACAATATGAAGAGACACAATCAAACCTGCAAAAGTATTATCGATCCATAACCCCTAGTTATTTCCATAGCTCTAACGAGTCACCTCATTACTACTCTCCTGAGATGACCAGTCCTTCAGATTTTTTTGACTCCAAAAGTGGACGCATCGAGAGTATAGAAGATTTAAATAATGCAATCCTTCTACTGCAAAAGCATGTATCAAATATACCGTTATACTGGCGAGGACAAAATAATGCCTCTTGGGGACTACATAGCAAATTATTTCGCCTACTAATGACGCAAAATGGAGTTGTTTCCCCTCAACAGAAGCCCAAAACCAAACAGCCCTATCCGACCGAAGACCAGATGATTCACGCTGAGAAGCAGATTCTTAATCTTGCTCGTCAAGACTGGCGATATGGAAACATGTCTGCTTTAGAGATATTCGCACGCATTCAGCACTTTGGCGGCCCCACACGCCTACTCGACGCATCCTGCAACCCATATATAGCTGCTTGGTTCGCCGTCTATGACCCAACGCACGAGCACGAAGATCATGACGCGCGCCTATTCGCTTTAGCTGGATACGCATCAGGCAATAATGAGCAACCAGACTACTCCGAAGAACTGCTAAGTCGCGACCCTTTCTGGTTCAACCTGCACGATTACGAGCAACGCGCAGCAGCCAACTGGGGAACCGGATCACGCCGTATCGTATGGCGTCCACCAGAATACGAATCACGTATCGCTGCTCAAAATGCAGTATTTATCCTCGATGGAATTCCAATTACAAATAGTCGAATCCTTCAATATTTTCGCAAGCCTACGGGCAAAGAATATTGGAAGAGGCCAGATATACTCGCAGCTTCCTCAATTTATGCAAAGCCCTTCTCGCCAAATCACAACGCACGTCCGAATCAACGCAATCTAGCACCAACGTATTCATTCGTCATTGCCAAGAAAGCCAAGAAAGAGATACGAAGTTACCTAGAAGGCGCGTTTGGATACCGCGAGTCCTTCATCTACCCCGATTTCGCAGGCCTAGCAAGTAAAACAAACAATATCCAGTTCCCAAATCTAGGTGATCTTCAATAGGCTCCAGGACACGGCTGCAAGTCGAACAAATGTTCTACACCTAGAACTATCATGGACTAATACGCATACAAGACGAGGTAAGGTGGGGACATGGACGATAATCGCACGCACGCGGCTACCAACACAGCACGCCCGCAAGCCCTCGAATTCTTTGCAGGAATAGGCCTAGCACGCCTTGGACTCGAAGAAGCCGGCTTCCAGGTCGAATGGTCGAACGACATCGACGCCGCCAAGTGCGAAATGTATCGCAATAACTTCACGGATACGCCGGGCCACACCCTTGTCGAGGGGGATATGAGTGAGCTCTCCGGCGACGATCTGCCCCACGATGCCTCCATCGCTTGGGGATCCTCCCCTTGCACGGACCTCTCCCTTGCAGGCACTCGTACGGGCCTGAACGGCAAGCAATCCGGCGCTTTCTGGCAATACGTGCGACTGCTCGAAGAACTTGGGAACACCCGGCCGCCGATTGCCGTTCTCGAGAATGTGAACGGATTGGCCACTTCTCACTCTGGGGAAGACCTTGCCGCAGCAGTGCATGCCTTCAATGAACTGGGCTACTCCGTAGACGTATTGTCCATCGACACTCGTCGATTTATCCCTCAGTCCCGACCGCGACTCTTTTTAGTGGGCCTGCAGAATCCGCCGGCCGCCGAACAGTTTGATTCTTCCCTGCGCCCTGACTGGCTGCAGCAGGTCTTTGCGGACACCTCTCTCCGCACGCATCGCGCACCACTGCCCGAACCGCCGTCCCCCCTGATGTCTGGCCTCAATATGTACGTCGAGAGCATGGCTAACGACGACGAACGCTGGTGGAACGCTGAGAGAACTGCCAAATTCCTTGATTCGCTGTCGCCGGTTCAGGCAACTCGTGTAGAAACGTTGCGCAATGGGGCAACCGATTCCTACCGGACTGCTTATCGCCGCACCCGCAACGGCAAAGCCGTGTGGGAAGTCCGCGCAGACGACATCTCCGGCTGCCTACGCACCGCACGAGGCGGCTCTTCTCGCCAAGCGATCATTCGCATGGGCAATGGCAAAACCGCTGTCCGTTGGATGACACCACGCGAATACGCTGCTCTTATGGGCGCAGCCCACTACAACATTACGGGTCTACGCCCCAATCAAGTGATGTTCGGATTCGGCGACGCCGTCTCCGTCCCCGTCGTGGAATGGCTTGGCAAGCACTACTTCATGCCTGCACTGAACGGCACCCTAGGCAAAGACCTATACGTGGAGCAAACTCTGCTCTCAAATCACACTGCATAAGCGAGGCAAACAATGGATCTGACTCCCATCAATGATTTCCGGAAGTCCCATCAGGTAAACACCAAGGGCGCTTTGGCTGCTGCCATCCAGCTCAATCGCTTCTTTTCCGCAGACACGCTTCCCATTGACGCCAGCGACTATCACACGAACAAGGAAGGTCAAGTCAAGGGAATCAGCAAAGATAACTGCCAGAAAATCCTTGCCGAATATGGCATCACACGACTCCTCGCAGCAGAGGGCGGACGAACCAGCCGTGGCACCATGGCATTGATGCATGACTACGCCGAGCTCATTAACGAATTACGCCCAACAACGGAGCAATTCAACGAGATCGAGCAATACTGGGTCAAACGAATTCAGGCATTCTTCACCAGCAAACCATTCAAACTGGAATCCGACAACTCTCTTTCCGTCGATGCGGCTGTAGAACATCTGCTGCAACAGGCAGCGCAGCGACAAAAGGAAAATCCGGGCACTATGTACGTCGGTACCGTTCTGCAACATCTTGTCGCAGCGAAGCTCACCATCGTTGCCCCAGAAGTGGAAATCAACGGCGCGTCCGTTGCTGACGACCCGACCGGGCGCGGAGGCGATTTCAACGTCGGCGACACAGCCATACACTGCACCACTGCCCCAGCATCCCTGCTCATGGATAAATGCCAGCGCAACATCAAGGCTGGACTGCATCCAATCATCATCACTGTGCGCGACCGCGTCAAAACCGCATGGGACTTAGCCTCCGACATGGGCTTCGAAAACCGCCTTGAAGTCTGGGACTTGCAATCGTTTCTTTCCAGCAATGTGCACGAGCATGGCCACTTCACCAACGCAGCACGTCACGAAACCCTTTCGCGTCTGGTCAAGGCTTACAACCAAATCATTGACGAACATGAAAGCGACCCCAGCCTACACATCGAATACAACGGCTGATTTGTTTTAATCCGCCCAGCATCCCGTAACCAGGTCAATGTGAAGTGGCCTGATTTTTGTTCCGCCCTTATAGTGAGGCGGCTTGTGCCGCTTGGTTTGCATGATACTCGGTTTCCACCGCTTCGAGTGTCCTGTAGCCCAGGGACTGGTGGAGCCGCTTCGAGTCCCCGCCACGAGACCCACCGGAACGTCGCCAATTCCAGGCCCTTCAGATCCGCGAAGGGTTTGCGCCGCCATACCAGCTCGGTCCTGTACGCGCCGTCGGCGCTTTCGGCCATGGCGTTGTCGTACGAGTCGCCGACGGTGCCGGTCGACGGCAGCATCCCATATCCCATAACCCTGGTGGCGTACACCGTGCCGGTGTACTGCGTGCCATGGCCGCTGTGGTGAATAAGACCATCCGCGCCGCCGCGGGACGCGGCCCATGAGATCGCCTGCTCCAACGCCTGCAACGGCAGCTCCTGCGTGTTCACGGCCATGGCGCACGCCCATCCCACGATCCGACGGGCGTACACGTCGGCAACGAACGCCGTGTAGCCGAACGAGCCGTTGGCCATGCGCACGTGGGTGATGTCGGCCACGTGCAGGCGGTTCGGCGCACAAGCCTCGAACCTCCCGTCCACCGGATCCGGCCTGCCGCCCGTGCCCTTGGCGGGTTTCGTCGTCACCGGGGTTTTGCCGCGGCGCACGCCCCGGATGCCAAGCTCGCGCATGATGTTCATCACCTGGTCGCGGCCGACCTCGGCCCGATCCCAGCCCTGGGCGACCAGCTGCGCGTGCATCTTCCCGTAACCGTACACGGCCATGAAGAAATCCGAGTGGATCTGGAGGATATCGCGGGCCAGCGCCTCATGCCCCGCCCGCATGCGGCTGACGGGACGCGTTCTGAACATGCGGTAGCCGCGCGACGTGAGAAACCCGCAGTCCAACGATTCGGAAAGGACCCCGCAGATCGGCCCGACCCTGAAACGGCTTCTATGCTCGTCGATGTACGCGGCCATCAACACCGTGTCGGGTCGAGCCCGGCCGCGAAAAAAGCCGACGCCGTCGTCAAAATCTCGTTCGCCCGACGCAATTGCGCGTCCTCGGCCCGCAGCTTCTTCAGCTCCGCCATCGCGTCCTCGGCCGACTGCCTCGTCTCCTCCGCGACCGTCGCGTCCGACTGGTTGCGCCAACGCCGCAGTGATTCCGGCGCTATCCCCGGATCCTTCGCCACCGCGGAGATCGCGTTCGTCTCCGACGAATACGAGGAACGCGATTCCGCCAGCAGCCTGACCGCCTTCGCCTTGAACTCCGGCGTATATCGAGCGCCCTTTGCCATGGTTCCATCATCTCCCATCGAGTCAGAGGAAATGCGGAACAAAAATCAGTTCATATCAATGCCAACTGCTCTTCATACTGGTCTCAATGCACCCAAGGACTGTACGCATACTTCGCGCACCCATTGGTTAACATGAATTGATTTCCATGCAGCCCTACCGGATTTCCATGTACGCACTCTAGATTTCCATCTAGCCGCAATGCTGTCGTAAGACAGCATTGTCTGATTCCCCTGAAATCGTTGAAATTATTGGGATTTCGACGCGTCTCTCCGACTAGCACTTGATTTCCATGTAGACTCACTAGATTCGCTCTAGTTCCCACTAGATTCTCTGTAATCGCTCTATATGCCGAAGATTCAAAGCCGATCGAACTCTTCCAATGGGTTAATAACCCTTGAAAACATTAGGATTCCTAGCATGCTTGACCCCCTCAACCTCGCACTTCTCACTAGATTCCCTCTTGTCGCTCTTGTCGCTGTAGAACGCACGACCAGCACGCAAAGCAAACCCCAAAATCATTGAAAGCATAGTCCTTACGGCAGCTTCAAGAAAATCAGTCCGCTTACCACTGCTTCCCACTAGATTTCAGACACGAAGCAGCGAGTACAAGCTAAGACTCACAAGACATACCGCATACAAAGCACAGGCACGAACCATTCCGCACTATCCTGGATTCATGGCATCAGACGTCAGTACATCAACACCTCGCCGTAATTGGTCACGCGAGGAAACAATGATGGCGTTCGCCTTGTACATCGTGCTTAAACCACGCGAATGCGATGACAAAGGACTTGACGTGCAACGTCTCGCATCGTTCTTGCACCGCACTCCCAGCTCAGTGGTGTTGAAGATCTGGAACATCGCAGCTTATGATGCCAACCGCAAGGCCCGTGGGCGCGTAGGCATGAAGCACGGCAGCAAACTCGACTCCCAAGTCTGGCAGTGGTATGCCGAAGACCCCGATACGTTCATGGAGCAATGTCTGAATCTACTTCGGCACGCACTCCTGCAAGCGGACGCGAACAACTTCAACCCAGCACCGCTGGCCTCCGACCGTTATTCCCCTCTCGAAACCGCAACGACCCTACTCGTTGCCGAACACACGCCCACCGGAGAGGAACGACCAATAACAACACTTCAGCGAGTCAACCAATCCTATTTCCGCAACTCACTATTGCAGAACTACCACAGCACCTGCTGTATAACCGGTATGCAGATTCCTAAGCTGCTGATCGCCAGCCACATCAAACCGTGGAAGGCATCGTCAGCCGTTGAGAAAACCGCCGCATCCAACGGGCTGCTGCTCAACGCCTTCCACGACCGTGCCTTCGATCAGGGCCTTATCTCCATCGATGATGACTATCGCATCATGGTCAATCATGACAAGGTTCGGCACTCTGACATCAACGACAAATGGCTCTACAACTTCGAAGGACGCGAAATCTCATTACCGACAATCAGCCAACCTTCACACGAATTCATCGAATACCACCACAAGCACATCTTCCTCGCCGACGCCGCTTAACAACACCAGGGAGGATACTCCTCCCCGGCCTGCTCCACGCTACCCCGGAGTATTGGGCAGATTTCTCCCCGTTATTTTCCACACATAAAGCATGCGCTCAATACAACTACGGCGGCTGCCACAAACACTTTCTTTAGGAAGGGCCGTAGAGTCCTTCATCCCAATCGTCGCACCAGAAAAATGAAGTACAATGATTAACATTAGGTAGATATGACCTACTAAGCAGGTGAACGACTTGACAAGCGTGATTCAAAGAACAGTGCAGTTCTACTGGCTCCGGCTGAGGTCTCGTGATGGTATCAGCAATGGAACCACGGGACATATCAATTGGACGAAGCGCCTCAGTGAATTTCGTGAATTCCCTTGGGAAAATAAAATACTCGATAATATTATTTTTGATTCTGTAACAGACAAGCATTATCCAGTACTTACAGTTTTTGAACAATTCCAGCCAAATTTTATGCAGCTCATTGATCAGGAACACAAGAGAGTCACTGATTTCATAGACAGCGAGGCACATAGCAACACAAACAATCTAGCAAAATCATCAGCGTTTGCCTTCTTCCCAAAATATTCTCTTGTCAGCAGAGTAAGTGGCAATGCCGGTAAAAGCGTAGACCCCCTCAAAAAAGCACTTAATTATTACTGGCCTGAAGAAGATTATGAATGGGATGTTATTCCCGTCATCACAGCAGATAGCATCGAGCGTTTCAAAAAAGAACTTCGCGGAATAGATTCTCTCACAGCATCATTCACAACAAAAACTTTTCTCGATAAAACTTATGAAATAAGCGGTAACGCGGGGGGATTTTATCAAGAAATTGCACAAAAAGTGGGAGCCGATCTTGATATCGACATTAAGATTAGCCTGACAGACGATACAATGTATGGAAAGGCTCGTCGCGTTTTTAAAGACATAATGCAAGACTTCATCATATCTGCAGTGAATCAGAACAGAAAAGTTCAAGTAAGTGGCCCTGATTTCGCAGACAAACTGTTGGAATTAAATTTAGTATCCCATCCTGTAGTAGAACAAAGCGAGATTACAATATCCAACGACGAACCCCGATTATTCACTGGCCTAATCAATCATTTAATTTCTGTTTCAGCCAACAAAGAGACTTATTTATACGATATTTCAAAGAGTAATTAATGCCACACTTAACATTAATAAATGGGATTATGGCACATCCCACCACTGATACCCTAGGCGCAATCATAATAACCGCTACTTGGTGGCATCTCGGCAATCCAGTACCTCAACTACCTGGAGATGGCAGTCCCAATGATTTATTCATCGGACTATCGACTCTCTCCGGATTAGTCATGGCTACAGCAACATTTATATGCACGATGCTATACCAGTCAAATTCACATTTTATGGTAGAAGCACGAAAGAGATTCCCCGAAGAATTAGCAAGAAACTGGCTAAGTATTATCATCTGGACTTTAACGACGGCCATTTTACCTTTATTTTCACTTTGCCTATGGGAGACAAATCGCATTACCTCTTTCGGAATCGTAATCTTTAGCACATCACTACTGCTGGCAAAGGGAGGCCGTTCTATATACTGGTTGAACTACACGCTCTTCATGGAAAAAGCATCCTCAATAGTCTCCCCTGTTTCACGCAACCCCAAAAACACCTGTTCATAACCGTCCGTTTCAACCCGTCACGACACGCCGGAGAGGCGGCGAATTAAGCGGCCACGTACTTAAGCGGCAGCCCAGAAACGTTGAAATTAAGCCGAAAACAGCAGGTCACCGCCGGAATCTCGTATCCTCCGCTAGCAGGGCTTTCGAAGAAATTCGAAAGCCCTTTTCTTTTGCCGAAAACAGCTTCCTCTCAACGATTCCGAACGGCTTGGACTGTCGGAATAGTTTCCTTGTAGTGTCTTCAGAGGGTGTTCGGCCCGACGATATCGGTGGCACGTTACGTGGTGCATCCGGTAGGCCAAATCGGTGCACCACTCTATGTCTGAAGGGAGTCACTCATGACATTCGATGATCGATCGGCGTGTCATATGAGAACGTCTCCGTCGATTCCGACGGTGTTTACACTTTTACATTTTCCTACACATCCTTACACTTTTCCTTCAGGTCGAAAAGTGTTGGAAGTATTGGAATCATTGGGATTGAAGACCATTTTCCTTTACACTTTTGCTCTTTTCGCGGGTCTATTGCACAAGGGATCCTCAGAATGCGTTGGAATCCTTGGAATCTTTGGGATTCAGGGATCCGGAGGAATGCGATGAGCGGGCGCCGTAGATTCGGTTCGGTCGTGTCCAGAACCTCTAGGGACGGAAAACGCAGGTATGTGGAGGCACGCTACCAGCCGCCGGTATGGGCCTATGCCAAATGGCCCGATTTGCCGAAGCATTATTCGAGACGATTCGACGCCGACTACACCGCAATGGCGGCGGCCTGGCTCGCTGACGTTGAACGGCATATAAGACTCGGCGACTGGGAACCGCCCAGAATCGTGGTGAGCAAGACGAGGGCGACGGCGGGAACATCATCGGGGCCATCCTCGCCGGCCATGACGGCAGACGGTCACGCATCTATCACACTGCGGTCCATCCTGAAGCGCGCGGCATGGGTGTTGGCTCACTTTTGGCCGGGCATGCGGTCGAGGCGCTTCGCGCACTCGGGTTGCCGAAGGTTGCCGTCGGCGTATATGCGGACAACAAGGCCGGCAACGACTTCTGGGAGCAGCAGGGCTTTGCAATCCGAGACGACCTGGTCTATCGCGAGCTTTCCTTGTAAGGTGTCCACCCGCAATCCGGCTTTTGCGGTCGGTCATTCACTCGTTTCGTTGCCGCACGCACATTTCATGTCGACGATCTGTTGACTCTGAATCGTGATTCAAATGATCCGGGCCGTATGGCCTATGGATTCGATGTCGGTTTGCTTCAATCGCACAGACGTCTGATGCACACAAGTCCGCACCGGATATTGAAACACTCAGTCTTCGATGACGCTGGGAATCGGCGCCACTTTTTTGCGCGGCGGCCGCTTATGAAGGTGCATATGCTGTCGGAGACGGTAGCCTTCCGGCCGTATGACTTCCTCATAGATGTAAGCAGCGGACCATGGGACTACGGTCTCCCCGGTTCTGCTAGATGTATAGATTGTTTTTAAGAAAACATAGAAAGTATGGGAGATATAGGTAATCGTGACACCTCTTGTCGGCGTGAAGGTATGGGAAAGCGCAAATTTCCTTCTGGCGGGCTTTGAGCGGCGAACAGAGTGGTACACTCATTCTGGGAATTGGTAGAAAGCCTTGCTGTTGCTGGGTTTGTGGGTTTCGGTAGATAGAGTCTCCATGATGTGCGCAGACCTCATGATGCGACGGGCTCGCCTGTTCGGGCCGCTGCTCGCCTCCGGCTGCGAGGTGCTGATCTCGGGGGAGGGGACGCGCCGCGTGCGATTGTTCGACGGTGAGCGGGCCTTGGTCGGGAACGCCAAGGCCAAACGAAGAAGGGAATTCACGGAGACGCGTCTTTTGGCCCACGAGGCCTTACGACGTATCGGCCATGACGGGCCCATACTCAAAGGTTCGGATGGTGAACCGCTCTGGCCATCCGGCATCGTGGGATCGCTGTCGCATTGTCCGTCGCTGTGCGTCGCCGCCGTGGCGTCGGCGGAAAGAATCCGTGCCGTGGGAGTGGACGTGGACGATTCGGACGGATTGTCCGACGGGATCATGCGGTTCGTGTTCTCTTCCGAAGAGCTCGCATCATTGCGTATGGCCTCCTCGGTGGAACGTAGGGCGGCCTTCTGCGCGAAGGAGGCCGCCTCGAAGGCGTTGTCCGCATTGGACGGGACGGGGGACTTCCGTAAGGTATCCGTGAGCCTGAAGACGGATGGAACGTTCGCCGCTGTGAGACGGGATGTGGCGTTGCGCAGCCAATGGCGATTCTACGATCGGCTGGTATCCGCGATGGTCGCCGTTCCCTCGGAGACCGTCTGAGAGGCGCGGACCCCTCGAATGAGCAGCCGGAGCAGAAAGGAATAGGCCGCATCGTCATCGTCGACGGGCGTATCATGTTCGGGTCGTGTCTCGAATTGGACGAATCCGTGCACGGCGGACCATATGGACCATGCGATGAGGTGCGGGTCATCCCTCCGGATCTTTCCCGCGGCCTGCCCGTAGCGCACCAGCTCGGTCATGGCGGCGAGGCATGCCTCCGAAGCCTCGCCCGCATGCCATCGCCACAACAGGGCGTAGATGCCGGGCGACGCCTTGGCGTGCCCGCGGTATACGACTCCCGCATCGTAGAGTCTTTGCAGGGGATCCTCGGTGGTGACGCGCAGGAGCTTCTCCCGTAACGTCTGGAAACTGTCGTCGATGAGAGCGTTGATGACGGCCTGCTTGTCGCCGATATGCCGGTAGATGCTCGCGGGGGACACATCCGCCTTTTCTGAGAGAAGCCGGATGGTGAAGGCGTCATAGCCGTCCTCTTCGATGATTCGTTTCGAGGCGTCGAGTATGAGGCCCCTGATCTCGGTGGTGGGCGTCCGCTGGCTTTTTGTCGTTTTCCGAATAGTCCTCATATGCTTCTCCGCATCATCCCGCCGTTACGGATGAAAAACGCCATCCGGCCCGTAGGTCCCTGCACCATCCCATGATGGGTGGGGTCGAAGGTCCAGCCACGCTCTTGGACCGCGCCTCGATGGGTGTGATGGCTGGTCCCACCGCATTGAGATTGCCACCGAGCCAAGACATGTCGGGGAACGCTGGCCGGCGCGGGCGTGCCGTCCTCCCGCCGCGTGCCATGCCGGGGCATCGCGCATATGATGCCGTCGGCGTGTGGGACGGCGGCACCGTGGCATCGTCCCGCACGCACGTCAGGCATGCCCGTCGGCTACCGGTGGTGCCGCAGGGCGTCCTTCAGAATGCGGAGCTCCCGCATCGTATTCTCCTTCTCCGCAGGGGAGTCGAAGGTGATGATGATGCGGATGGGCGTGGCCTGCCCGTCCGGTTGGACGGGCTCCGTCCCGTCGAGCAGCGTGTCCAAGCAGTCGGGAATGGTGGCGCCCCGTACGCCGATCCAAGTGTCATGTACCGTGACGCCATCGGACGGCCCGTGGCCCGCATCCGTTCCGGGATCCGCCCGAAGCCCATCCGGTCGGTATCCGATGCGTTCGGATGGCATGGCGTCAGGGTCCATCACCTCGACCAGCATGCCTCCCGCCTGCAGTCGGGGCATGCGGGAAGCGTGCCCGGTCACGGCCTGGGCCAGTCGGGCCGCATCCAGAAGAGTCTGGGGCTCCGTTCCCGGCCGGTCGGCGTGGCTGATTCTGATGACGGCCCGGACCTGTTCCCGATGGGCTTCCGCCCAATCCAATGGACGCAGCATGATCAGGGTCGCGGTCGCCAGCCTGGCCGCCTCCTGGTCCACGAGATGACTCGGATTGGCGAACGATGATCCGACGATCATGCCATCCGCTTCGTGCTCGGCCAGTACGAGGGAGGCCATCTCAATGGACCGGGCGAAGGAGAAGCGGCCGCCGTCGATGACGCAGTTGGGCCCCCGGTAGTCGAACATGTTGGCTATCCTCCCCGAGACTATGTTGTCCATATAGCCGGGCAGTGCGGCTTCGACGGTCGCACCTATCGACGTCGTGACACGGTCGGCGAACCAGCGTCGCAGCTCACGGCGCCGTTCATCCGGAATCTCGGCGTGCGTGATGGCGTCGAGGATCTCGGGAAGCCGTATGCGCAGTTCCCTACGGGCTCCCACCGCCAATCCCGATGGCTGTCCGAGGAAGGCGCCGATGGTTTCCTTCCGGTCGGGTTCCGCCATCATGGGTTGCAGATTCCCCGCCGCCAGGACCGCCAGACGTTGGGCGATGTCCATGTGCGGCAGCAGCACCGGGGGAGTATGGAAGACCCGCCAGTCGGCCGTCATCGGATCCTCGAGCAGCGTACGCGGGACCTCGCAGTTCGCCTGGGCGACGCATTGCACCGCCAGGTACGTGGCGTCCCGGGGTTCGGCGTCCGCATGCGCCGGCCCGTCCGGCCGGCCGTCATCATACTGTTCGACGATGACCGACGAGTTGATGCCTCCGAACCCGAAGGCGTTAATCAGCGCCCTGCGCGGACGGTTCCCGGGTTCGGGCCATGGGTCGGGGGCATCGTGCAGTTGCAGGAGCTCCGGATGCTTCGCGATCAGCGGGTGGGGCGTCGTCACGCCGTGGGTCGGCAGGTATCGTTCATGCCTGAATGATTCCAATACGGACAGCAGGTTCGACGTGCCGGCCGTCGGGAAGCCATGGCCGATGAGGTTCTTGATAGATCCGATGGATACGGGCCCGTTGCGGCGTTCGGACAGCATGCCGATGATCGCCGTCAACTCGGAATTGTCTCCGGCCGGCGTTCCCGTCGCATGGGTCTCGATGTAGTCGATGCCGTCCGGATCGATTCCCGCCTGTGCCAGGGCGCCGCGCATCGCACACCGCTGGCCTTCGGGATTTGGGGCGTAGATCGCCTTGCCATGCCCGTCGCTCGTCGTATACGAGCCTATGATGACCCCGCTGATGGGGTAGCCGTGCAGCCTCGCATATGAAAGCGTGCACAGCAGGACCGCCGCCGCGCCTTCCGCGGGCACCAGACCGTTCGCGTTCGCGTCGAGGGGCCTGGCGGGCTTGTCGCTCAGGCCGCCGATCTTGGCGAAGCTCACGTTTCCCGTGATGGACATGTTCGCCATCGCCCCGACGGCCATGGCCAACGGTTTCGCACGGGTGTGCAGGTATCGGGCCGCGAGGTCCACGATGAGCAATCCCGAGGCGCACGCCCCGTCGATGACGATGGGATCGTCGGGCATGCCCAACACCTCCGCGGGGATTCGCGCCAGGTCGGACGGCGCGTTCGCCGTTTCCGACGCGTCGTTGCGTGACAGGATGACGTCATCGATGGCTCGACGTGCGGCATCCCGCGCATCCGCGCCGAACTCGTTCACGCACTCGTCGAGAACATCACCGCTGATTTCTGACAATGATTGGTCTCCGAAGGCCTCGTCCGCCAGCATATTGCCCACGAACAGCCGGCACCGTGCCCGCTCGGACCGGTCGATGCCGGCTTCTCCGATCGCCTGGGATGCGCTGTCGACGATCATCCGCTGCGTACGGTTCAACCGCATCCGTTCCGAGGAGGCCGCCCGCTCGTCCTGATCGTAATCGGTGACGAATCCTCCGATGCCGCAATAGGTCCTGTCGACGGCGTTGCGGTCGGGGTCGACATAGTCGACGCGTGTGCCCCAACGCTCGGGCATCGGGGGATGGATGCCGCTTCGGCCCTCGACTATGGCGTCCCAGAGTTCTTCGGGAGAGCACGAATGCGGGGGAAGGATGCAGCCGCGTCCGATGATAGCGATTGGTTCGAAATCCATCATCCTCATTGCTCCTTTGCGGGTTCGACGGCGTCGGGGGATGCCATGATGTCGTGTTCCTGTTCCGCCGGACCCAGGATGGTGAGCCGCACGTCATCCGCCTGGCAGAGCAGGTATCCGTTGGCGTCGATGATCTCGATATGAACGTCGACGCCCTGCTCGTCCTCGGTGAGGAAATCCATCTTCCCGTAACACAGTTCCCCCGCCGCGGGGCAGCGGAACTGGCGGGCCCCGTGGATCCGGATCGGCACCACATGCCGTCCCCTGAGCTGGAATTCACGCATCAGCGCCATCCTGCCGACGTTATCGATCAGCAGCGGACAGCAGAGGAACTGCGGGTTGCGTACGTCGCTGAAAAGCCCCGGCACGGATGGCACCATGAATTCGCCCGCCGCGCAGTCATCGCCGATCAGCCGTGCCCTGCGCATGTACCGGAAGGTCGGTCCGAAACTGATGAAATGTTCGGTTTCGGCATGATATCGGCCGATGTCGACGGGCGTTCCCTGTTCGAGCAGGCGTTCCGGCCGCCAATCCGCCCGACATGGTTCGGGGGCTTTGTCCAGCAGTCTGATGACGGCCGTCGAATGGGTGCGGTGGGGGATGAGGGTCCTGCCGTCAGGCGTTTTGAATGTCGAGTACAGTTCCGTCGCGATGACCTGGCCGTCCGTACGGTCCGTGCGATGGGCGTTGACCGTGATCGGGACCTCGTCGTTGTCGCGGCATTTGAGGAACGTGTTCAGTTCGAGTTCCTCGAGTTCGACGCCGAACCGTTTCACGTTGGACAGGCATGAGGCGGCTTCGATCTGCGTTTCCAGGTGAAGCACCCCGGGGAAGGTCGTGACGCCCTTCACCCGGTGGTCGGGCAGGTACAGGTCACGGTCGTATCGGAGCATCCGATGGGCGAGGATGGTGTCCGCATCCTGCCTGTCGACGCTGTCGAGCATCGGATAGTGGGGCTTGTCCACGACGGTGCCCGTGGTTTCCTCGATGGGTGAGATCAGTTCCAGCCCGTCGTCCAGGGAATCCAATTGTCCCTGCGGCCTGTTGGAACCCAATGAGCCCATGATCAGCACCTCGGGGTCCGCCGTGCCGAGCGCGAGCTCGTCGAGGAAGAATTCCGTGCCGGTCCTGACGGGAATGTATTCCATTCCGCGGTCCTGCTCCTGCACGGCGATCACCTGCGGATGGACGGCCATGCCGACCTGCCCCCATGCCGACCATTCCATCGTCACGAACGGGATCCTCCGGTCGGCGGGCATGTTCATCGGGATCGTGTGGGAGAGTGCGGAAAGCGCGGCGGCGGCGGCAGTGTAGTCGACCTGCCCGTCCATGCCGAAACGTCCGGAGACCGATCCGAAGGAGACGAAGGCGGTCAGTGACGGTTCGTCCTTGGTGGCGTGATACAGGTTGATGAACCCGCCGAGTTTGACCGCGATGCTTCTCATGGTACGGTCCAGGGTCTTGCCGGGCAGTCTGCCGAATGATTCCAGTCCGGCGGCGTGGACCACGAGCGAAAGGTCCCCCCATTGCCTGCGGGCCTTATGGACCGCGTCCTCCGTGGATTGCGCGTCCGCTATGTCGCAGGGAATGTAGTGCAGGTTGCGTCGTGCGGATACGGCGGTCCTGAGGTTCCGTGCGAGGATGCGGATATGGCCGATCCGATCGTATTCCTCCGACAGCGCAATCGCCCCGAGCGAGGGATCCTTCCGCTTGACTTCGCGGATGAAGTCGGGCTTCGCCTGCGCCCATTCCTCGTCGCTCAGGCGAAGCCAGCGTTGCGCCCGGGGGTCGTCGACATCGGATCGTCCCGTGACCACGACGTTGATCCGCGGCTGGTCGTCGGCAAGGGCTTTGGCGCATTCCAACGCGATGCCGCGCGATCCTCCGGAGAAGAAGGCCACGGTTCCTTCCGGCAGCTGCCTGCGGATCGCGTGCTCCTGTCTCATCTGCATGGGAATCACGCGAACCACGTGACGTCGCCCATGCAGGTATCCCATCTCGCAGTCCTGGTCCTGCCGGTAGTGGCGCACTTCGTCCAGGATGGCGCCGGGCACGTCGTCGGGGGAATCCACGTCCATGGTCTTGACCTGCAGGTTGCGCAGTTCCTTGCCGAGGCTCTTGTAGAATCCCGTGTCCAACGCGTCCAGCGGATCGCCCTTCCCTTTGCTTCCCGCTCCCGAGACGCCTCCCGTCCCGGTGACCGACAGCCATGCCATGCCGTCCTCCGCGTGTTCGATCAGCGGATACAGGATTTGGGACAATCGGAATGTTCGCGCGTATCGTTCGCGGACGATGCGCATCCACGCTTCGCTCCGCTGTCCGAACGACGGGATGCCGTCATGGAATGAGTGGCAGTCCAGGATCATCCTGACGGGCGTTCCGGACTCCACGGTGGGATGGGTTCCCGAGTCGATGATCTCGTCCGCGGTGGTGGCATGCACCTCGCGGAAAAGCGGTTGGAGCGTCTGCCGGATGGACTCGTCCAGCTCGTGGTCGCTGGATCGGATGAACAGGCAGGCGGCATCGGACCAGTCGGTCAGGCCGGGATCGTCGGCAAGCGGTTTGTAGATGATCTGCGGGACGAATCGTTTCACGCCGGAGGCGTCTTCGGCGGCATGGGGACCTTCGTCGGCCGGCCGGCCGTCCTGCCGTCGTGGGGCGGTCGGCTCGGCGTGTTCGAGGCATTCGACGATCTGGCGTAGGGTCCGGGCCTGGGACAGGTCGAGGGATTCGGGCTGTATGCCGACCCGTTCGGCCACCGTTCCCAGGGCCTGCATCTGCTTGACCGAATCGATGCCGAGATCGGCCTCGAGGTCCATGTCCGGGTCG
>PPYF01525464.1_pt1 | contig 22278 bp, 18 predicted proteins | sample 1559871 | NCBI WGS metagenome assembly PPYF01 (sample SAMN08240021, study PRJNA423297) | Human gut metagenome, whole genome shotgun sequencing project.
GGTGATGAAGTGATTTTATGGGGTAAGGAATTACCAATTGAAACGGTAGCTAAATACAGTGGTATTTTAAGCTATGAATTGATTACAAAATTAACCCCGCGTGTTATAACAGAATATGTCGATTAATTGTTTTTGCAAGAAAGCAAAAATGTAAAGAATTCAATTTTTAAAAGGAAATATTCATGAAAAACATCAATCCAACCAATACACAAGCGTGGAAAGCGCTTGAAGCTCACCAATCTCAACTGGCTCATACCACGATTGCTGATTTGTTTAAGCAAGAAGAAAATCGTTTTAATGACTATTCTTTAACTTTTGAAAATCAAATCTTAGTAGATTTTTCAAAAAATAAAATTAATCAAGAAACCCTCAAATTACTTCGTCAATTAGCCAAAGAGTCTGCATTAGATGAAGCGATTAATGCTATGTTTGCAGGCGAAAAGATTAATCGTACAGAAAATCGAGCTGTATTACATACCGCACTTCGTAACCGTTCAAATACACCTGTCTATGTAGATGGCAAGGATGTGATGCCGGAAGTGAATGCGGTATTAGCGAAAATGAGCGCGTTCTGTGATCGTGTGATTTCAGGTGAGTGGAAAGGTTATACCGGAAAAGCAATTACTGATGTGGTGAATATCGGTATCGGTGGTTCGGACTTAGGCCCTTATATGGTGACCGAAGCGCTTCGTCCTTATAAAAACCACTTGAATATGCACTTTGTTTCAAACGTAGATGGTACACATATCGCTGAAACATTGAAAAAAGTAAATCCTGAAACCACACTTTTCTTAGTCGCATCTAAAACCTTTACCACACAAGAAACCATGACCAATGCGAATTCTGCGCGTGATTGGTTATTGGCGGTAGCGAAAGATAACAGCGCGGTGGCAAAACACTTTGCTGCACTTTCGACCAACGGTAAAGCGGTAGCAGAATTTGGTATTGATACAAACAATATGTTTGAATTCTGGGATTGGGTTGGTGGCCGTTATTCTTTATGGTCTGCAATCGGTCTTTCAATCGCACTTTCAATTGGCTTTGATAATTTTGAAGCACTATTAAGTGGTGCGCATGAAATGGATAAACATTTCCGTACTGCACCATTAGAAAAAAATATCCCAGCGACATTAGCGTTAGTAGGCTTATGGAATACTAACTTCCTTGGTGCACAAACTGAGGCAATTTTACCTTATGACCAATATTTACACCGTTTTGCGGCTTATTTCCAACAAGGCAATATGGAATCAAACGGTAAATATGTCGATCGTAATGGCGATGTTATCCGTGATTATCAAACTGGCCCAATTATTTGGGGCGAACCTGGAACAAATGGTCAGCATGCATTCTATCAATTGATTCACCAAGGTACCATGTTAATCCCTTGTGACTTTATTGCACCGGCGCAAAGCCATAATCCATTAGGTGATCACCACAGCAAATTGTTATCAAACTTCTTTGCGCAAACTGAAGCACTGGCTTTCGGTAAAACCAAAGAAGAAGTCGAAGCAGAGTTTGTGAAAGCGGGTAAATCTTTAGATGAGGTAAAAGACATTGTGCCATTTAAAGTCTTTACAGGTAATAAACCGACTAACTCTATTTTAGTGCAAAAAATTACACCATTTGTTCTTGGCGCATTAATTGCGATGTATGAACACAAAATTTTTACACAAGGTGTGATTTTCAATATCTTCAGCTTTGACCAATGGGGCGTGGAATTAGGTAAACAATTAGCGAACCGAATTCTTCCTGAATTGGCAGACAAAGAGAAAGTGGCAAGCCATGATAGCTCAACCAATGGATTGATTAACCAATTCAAAGCATGGCGCTAAAATAATGTAAAGTAAAAGAGCGGTCAATTTTGACCGCTCTTTTTTATTTTCACTAAACTGATTTAACTTTCCACATACAGCCTACGCTGATAAAAATTAAAGCCACTGCAACATAAAAAATAGAATTGTAATGCCAGATTTCTGCAATAATACCCGCAATAGGTCCACCAATAATCCAACTACTTTTTGCGGCATTACTGAATAGCGTAGTGGCTGTGCCCATTTTTGTTGGCATTAAATCTTGGAAATACACCATCCCAATGGTAGCGGTAATACCAATAAAAATCGCATTAAGCATTTGTAATCCGATAAGCTGCCAAGTTTGCTCTGCGAATAATAAGCTTGAATAGAAGGCGAGGCCTGAAATTAAAGCAATCATCATCAAACGTTTTTTACTGAAGTATTTGGTGAGATAGCCCGCCAATATCATCACGGGGATTTCCAACCCAGCTGCCGTTCCCATCAATGTTCCCGCCAGTTCTTTGCCTAAATGTAGCTCATTAATCACAAATAATGGCATATTAATGAGATACATGCTGTTACAGGTCCAAAGTAATAGGTTAGTGATGAACAAGTAAATCACACTTTTTCTTGGTGGCGTATTGTCTAAAATCTCTTGATTTTTGACTGCACTTTGACGAGGAATTTTAGGTAATAATTTGCTGACGCCTGCACAAAGTAAAAAGGCAGAACCCGCCACCAAATACATGTAATCAAAGCCCCAGTTTAATGCGATAAAAAAAGAAAGTGGTGGTCCAACAATCCAAGCCAATGAGATTTGAGTTCGCATAATTGTGGTGAACATCACCGCTTCACGATGGCTACTTTCAGCATATTCTCGTGCTAGAGCAAAAGATTGTGGATTGGCAGATGAACCCAAGCCTAATAACGTTGTACCGATAATAATCAACACATAATAATTTCGGCTATAAGCAAAAATGAGACAGCCAAGCACAGCAATCAAACAGCATACAATCATTACTTTACGACGATCATCTTGCTTATCAGAATATTTCGCCAGAATTTGGCTCAAGATAATGCCAATAATGGCATTGACGGAATAGAACAAGCCCACAAAAAAAGGTGAAACTTGAATCTCTTGAGAGAGATACAAACTCAAGGTCGGCGTTTGAAACGCAGATGCAATTCCCGTTAAAAAGGCGATCAATAGAAAATTGAATGCTACAAGATTAGATGGTGTTGAGTTTTGTTGTTGAACAAACATAGTCATTACTTAATAAAAGAACATGATTGAAAATAAAAGTGCGGTTAATTTTAACCGCACTTGAGTTGATTATTTGTCATATTGAATAGCTGGTAAATAACCGATCATTAAATCTAACGGATGATTGCTGGCTACTGTATTTTCTCTGTTCTCAATGAAAAATCTTGATGTCATCGCTTTTTCACCCTGATTAAAGAAAATTTCAATAATTGAACGATCGAAGAAAATTTCGACAGTTTGTAGATTTTCAACTTCGCAGAAGCGTTTGGTATCGAATTTCTTCATTAATTCCGTTTGTTCGCTTTGACTGCGATCTAAGCAAACCAAGCCATTTTCATAAGAAAGTCGTAATGATTGTCCTTTTTCATTTTGGAAAAAGGTTAAGTCAAAGGCTTGGTTATTTACCTCAAATTTGACATAGGCACGATCTAAATTGACAATATCCGCTTTCTCATCAAGTTGAAGTGATGAAAGTGCGGTCAGATTTTCGTATATTTTAGCAATCGGGCGTTGATAAATCTTCGAGCCTTCTAAACGCAATTCTCTTGGCAAGGTTAAAGCCGAATGCCATTTAAATTTGTCTGTTGGGTAAGTTAAATCAGGCAAACCAATCCAACCGAAAAGCACGGCATGAGTTTGGTTATCTAAGCCAGCAAATGTTTGTGGGGCATAGAAATCAAAGCCTTGATCCAACTCACTAATATATTCTGCTTCAAAGGTTAAATCCGTTAATTTACCCACAGCATAAGTCGCATGATAATTATTCTGGAATTGATGTGCTTCTCGAACTTTACCTTGTGGCGACCAAATAAAGACATCTTTATCACCGAACTTCAATAGGTCAGGGCATTCCCACATAAACACGTTTGTATTGTCAAAAGCTGGTAAGGAAAGCTCGCCTAATAAACGAGGCGTATCTTCAAGATTGTCCATTTCAAAAATAATGGCTGTTCCCGTGAGGTTTTCTCGCTGTGCACCGCAGATAAAACGGATTTTGCCGTCTTTAGTTAAATACGGTTTAGGATCGCGAACATGCTCTGTATAACCTTCTGGCGCATTTTCAATTAACGGACGTTTGCTAAGCAACTTCCCGTTAAGATCGAAAATCGCTAAATTTTGATAAGGCACGCGTTGATTATCACTTGGACGACGAGTATTGCCAGTGTAGAACATGGTCAATTTATCACCGACTTTTAAAGCACCCCCCGAATAACAGCCGTGAGACTCAAAAAGCTCGCAAGGAATCAGATCATCTGCTGATTGATAATGTTGGAAATCTTTCGTGATTAAATGCTTCCAATGTTTCATCCCGTGAATTGCATCGAATGGAAACCATTGGTAGAACAGATGATACTTTTCACCATCAAAGATCAAACCATTCGGATCATTCATTAAGCCGGTTGGTGGGGCAATATGAAAGTGCGGTCGAAAATCTTTGTCTTTTTGCACGGTTTCAGCAATTTCTGCGAGTTCGCCTTTCTCTGCGGCTAGAATGCTTTTGTATTTACCATTATTGAAAATAATCATCGTGATCGTGCCTCGTTAATGTGATCGGGTAAATAAAAGGTGCAATAATTTGCACCTTTGATCCTTAGTTGGCTAGGAACGCTGCTAATTGTGCTTTATTTGGTAGCGCAGACATCGCTCCTTTTGCTGTCGTAGCAAGGGCACCGCAAGCATTGGCTTGACGGATAATTTGCACAAGCACATCATTTTCTTTCCAATTTGGATGCTGTGAAAGACCCGCAAGCAGGCCGCCAACGAAAGCATCGCCTGCACCTGTTGTATCAACCGGTTGTAAGGTTTTTCCAGCAATTACATCTTTTTTACCTTCCAAGTGATAGAGTACGCCATCTTTACCTAAAGTCACGATAATCAATTTTTCAGGATAAAGTGCGGTCACTTTTTCAAAGGCTTTTTCAAGGCTATCAGTATTGGTTAAAAGCGTTAATTCTTCTTCAGAGAATTTTAATACGTCAGCTAATGCAACGGCTTCCATTACCACGGTTTTCATTTCTTCTAGGCTAGACCAAAGTGATTCACGTAAATTTGGGTCAAAAGAGAAGAAACCGCCAGCGGCTTTAATACGACGAATCGCTTCAAAAGTTGCTTCGCGAGATGGATTATTGATCAGCGCGATAGAGCAGCAATGTAACCATTCACCTTGTTGGAATGGGGGTAAATCGCTCGCTTGTAAAAACTGATCCGCACTTGGGTTTACCATAAAGGTAAAGCTGCGTTCGCCATTATCTAAACCAACCACAACCGTAGAGGTGCGATGTTGCGGATCTAAAATCATATGTTGTGTATTCACATTTTCCGCATTTAAGGTATCTTGCATAAATTGGCCAAGCGGATCATTACCTACGCGACCAATAAAGGCACTCGGGCTGCCTAAGCGTGCTACACCAACAGCCACATTTGCAGGGGCGCCACCGGCACAGCGTAAATAATGATTTTCACCGTCAGGAATAAGATCGACAACCGCATCACCGGTTACCCAGATTTTTTGGCTCATTTAATTTTCCTTCTATTGTGGATATGAGTTAAAAAATAACCGCACTTAAAAAGAGCGGTCATTTCCATATGTATTTTATGCGATGGTTACGCGTGCGAATTTACGCTTACCGACTTGGTAAACATTCGTGCCTTTTGGCGCATTGGCTTTCATGTCTTCGACTTTTTCACCGTTAATTTTCACTCCACCTTGTTTCGCTGAGCGAATTGCTTCAGAAGTAGAAGGAACCAGTCCTGCTTCTTTTAATAAGGTAGCTAAACCAATTTCGCCTTCAAAAGTGAATTCAGGCATTTCATCCGGCATTGCACCTTTTTGGAAACGGTTAATAAATTCTTGTTCAGCTGCATCTGCCGCCGCTTCATCATGGAAACGTGCGATGATTTCTTTTGCTAATAAAATCTTCACATCACGTGGGTTTTTACCATTTTCCACTTCTGCTTTTAATTCTGCAATTTCAGTGAGTGGGCGGAAAGAAAGTAAGTTATACCAATCCCACATTAATTCATCCGAGATCGACATGATTTTACCGAACATATCGCTTGGTGCATCTGTCACGCCGATGTAGTTGCCTAATGATTTAGACATTTTCTTCTCACCGTCTAAACCAACAAGTAATGGAAGCGTAATCGCTACCTGTGGTTTCTGACCGGCTGATTTTTGTAACTCACGACCAACAAGTAAGTTGAATTTTTGGTCTGTACCACCAAGTTCCACGTCTGCTTCTAATGCAACAGAGTCATAACCTTGTAATAAGGGATAAATAAATTCGTGAATTGCGATAGGTTGGTTGTTACCAAAACGTTTTTTGAAGTCATCGCGTTCTAGCATACGCGCTACGGTGTAGTTACTTGCTAAACGGATCATCCCTTCAGTACCCAATTTACCCAACCATTCAGAGTTGAATACGATTTTTGTTTTTTGAGGGTCTAGAATTTTGTAAATCTGTTCTTTATAGGTTTCCGCATTGCGAAGCACGTCTTCACGGCTAAGCGGTGGGCGAGTGGTGTTTTTACCAGATGGGTCACCGACCATACCAGTGAAATCACCGATTAAGAAATAGACTTCGTGGCCTAATTGTTGGAATTGACGAAGTTTGTTTAATACCACGGTATGCCCTAAGTGAATATCTGGAGCAGTAGGGTCTGCACCAAGTTTAATTTTAAGTGGGCGATTCTCTTTCAGTTTTTCGATTAAATCTGCTTCAGAAAGAATCTCATCAGTACCGCGTTTTAGTTCTGCGAGAACGGTATTAATATCAGTCATTCTATTTCCTAATGTTATTTCAATATTAAAGGCTACATTATAGAGAATATGGCTGAAATGAAAAGATTGAGATGAAAAAAAACGCCTATTTGTGGGGAAATAGGCGTGAAGTTGGAGTGATTATCTGTTTGTTTTTGGAATGGTTAGATGATAACTATTCTCAAATAACTTGTCAATAACAAAATGCAAATAATTCTCAATTATTTTTTAATCGATGTAAGGTACACTTTCTGTGAGAGAAAGTGCGGTCGGAATGCCATCTGAAATGTCAAATTTTCCTGCATAAGCATAAGCTTCTACGCCTTGTGATTTTGCGTCCTTTAAAAGACGATCATATTCAGGATCCACAAACTCAGCGATTTTAAAACGATCGAAGCCATCATGTAATCCAGCAAAGAGAACAACGGCGCGATGTCCTTGTTTTTTCATGGCTAAAAGCTCACGAACATGTTTTTGTCCACGAGTAGTCACCGCATCGGGAAACATGCCTAATGTACCTTTTACAAAGGTGATTGATTTCACTTCAACATAACAATCTGGCAAGCCTTCACCTTTAAGCAAGAAGTCGATACGGCTATTTTCTTCACCATATTTCACTTCAGGATAAATTTCATCATACATAGCCAGTTCTTTGATTTGTTTGTTTTGCAAGGCTTCAAAGACTAACTGGTTGGATCTGTGCGTGTTAATACAAACAAGTTGGCCATTTGCTAATTGTGTTAATTCCCAACTATGTGGATATTTTCGCGTTTGGCTATCAGAATGAGAGTACCAAACGGTATCACCTTTTTCACCACAGCCAGTCATTGCACCGGTATTTGCACAATGAATGGTGATGACTTCGCCATTTGGTAATTCAATATCAGTCAAAAAGCGTTTATAGCGACGAATTAATTTTGCGGATTGTAGGGTAGGGAGTTGCATGATTGTTCCTTGTTAAAAGAAAGTGCGGTCAAATTTAATGATGAAATTGACCGCACTTTGTCTTTATGAATGTTTAGTAAATAGTAAATGATTATTCAATGGCATATTCAATAGTGACGACTAAGCGCGCTTTTTTCTCAATAGTGCTCGTGTCGTAGCTACCAGTGTAATCGCTAGAGTCATCCGCATCGGGATTTGGCGCTTGAATGTAGAATGGCCCTTGTGAAGCGGATTTTAACACGCCAACTTTTACGTTACTGGTTTTCGCGAACTCTTCAGCGCGAACATGTGCATCTTGTGTTGCTTTTGAAATTAATTCACGTTTTATTTGTTCAAGGTTTTCTAAGTAGTAATTTGGATCACCAAAACTAATGTCTTGGTTGTTGGCAACCAATTGATGAATATTAGTGAGGGCTTTCTGTAACTTCGTCAATTCTTTAGTTGAAATTCGGATTGATCTTGATGCATCAAAGCCATTTTCTCTACTTTTGGTTTCACCTTTTTCATTTTCGTAATAGTCAGTATGAGTAGATACATCTAATTCGGTGATTTCTCGATTTTCATCAGCGAAACCTTGTGCTTTAAGGAAACGAACGGCTTCATTTAAGTTTTTCTGATTCGCTGCCATTGCATCATTATAAGTTTGCCCCCAACCGCTTACACGAATAACCCATGTACCTTGTGTTGAGGTGTAGTGACTTTCTGCCAAGCCTTTAACTGAAATAGAGCCGGTCTGGCGTAAATTTTTAAATTGATTACCTAAGATAAACGCTGATGCCATCAATCCAACTGCAAGAATGATGCCAAAAATAGCGAGATAAGATTTTTTACTGTTCATATAATGTCCATGATGTGGAATAAATAGGGCTCTTATTATAATGTAATTCATCTTATTGAGTAAGTTAATTATTCGCTATAAGGCATATAAAAAATAAGGTTTGAATTGACCGCACTTTTATCTTCTTAAATTTAAAAATTAAAACAAATTCTTGATTTACCATTGACTTTTCTACCTGTAGCCCTTACTTTACGAAGTGATGTTTCATCAAATTTATTCTTTGTAAAATAAGGAGCTTTTATGCAATCTCGCATTGTTGTTAATTCACAGGAAGAATCACTACTTAGCACACATAAAGTGCTACGTAATACCTATTTCTTATTGGGATTAACGATGGCATTTTCGGCGGTTGTTGCTTATATTTCTATGAGCTTGAACTTGCCTTATCCAAACCTCATCGTATTGCTCGTAGGCTTTTACGGTTTACTTTTTGTCACAAACCGTTTAGCAAATAGTGCGTGGGGGATTTTGGCTGCATTCGCGTTTACAGGGTTTATGGGTTACACCATTGGGCCAATTTTAAATATGTATGTGGCGAGAGGAATGGAAGATTTGATTATGCTTGCTTTCGCAGGTACCGCTATCGTATTCTTTGCTTGCTCAGCTTATGTGCTAACAACGAAGAAAGATATGTCTTTCCTTTCTACCGCGATTTTCTCGTTATTTATCGTGTTATTGTTAGGAGTTGTGGCAAGTTTCTTCTTCCAAATTCCAGCATTAACGGTAGGGATAAGTGCATTGTTTGTGGTGTTCTCAACAATGACAATCCTTTATGAAACCAGCAATATTATTCACGGTGGCGAAACAAACTATATTCGTGCAACGGTGAGTATTTATGTATCAATTTACAACTTGTTCATTAGCTTATTAAGATTACTTTCTATCTTCTCAAGCGATGACTAGTCAGTATTAAATTTAAAGACGCTCCTTATTAGGGGCGTTTTTTGTTTTGAACTAATTTTCTGAAGAGAAGTCTTAGCATACAGGTTCGCTAGTTGAACCTATTGATAATAAAACAGGAGTTTTTATGAAATCTTTAAAATCACTTTTAACATTAACATCACTCGCATTAGCGGTATCAGGTTCTGCATTAGCAACGAATACTTCCGTATTGCCAACAAAAGAAGATGTTGTAAGCAATTCAAAATCAATGGTTGAAAGCACAAAAGCTGATATGAAAAATGCAGCAAATGATAAACTTAAATCAATGACAGATAGTGCAAGTTCAACAAAATCAACTGCATTAGATAAAGTAAAAGAGGCTAAAGAAAAAGCAACTTCTGCAAAAGATGCGGTAAAAGAGAAAGCATCAGCTTTAAAAGAAAAAGCGACTGAGAGTAATCAATCCTCAATTAAAGATAAAGCTACTGAAAAATTAAATTCAGTCAAAGAGAGTGCAAAAGAGAAAGCGTCTGATGCAAAAACAAAAGCAGCAGATAAAGTAAAAGAAGTGAAAGAAAAAGCGGCTTCTACAAAAGATGCAGCCAAAGAGAAAGTCGCTTCTTCTGCAAAAGTGAACATCAATAAAGCGGATGCTGAAACCTTACAAAAACTTTCTGGTATCGGTGAGAAAAAAGCACAAGCGATCATTGATTACCGTAACAAAGTGGGCAAAATCAAAAACGCTGCCGAGCTTTCAAATATTGATGGTATCGGTGAAGCCACAATTGAGAAAATCACACCATTCTTAAGTTTCTAAGAAAACATAGATAAAACAGACCGCACTTTATGTGCGGTTTTTTTATTGAAGTAGATCACAAAATTGTAACAAAGTGTGATTTGGAGGATTATTTCTTTTTGTATCCTATGTATAATGGGCGGACAACATCATGTAATACAAGGGGTAGATATGCAGCATTATAATGCCTTTGATGAATGGTTGGCTTCAACCGCTTTAGGTGGGGCGAATCAATCGTATATTGAAGAGTTATACGAAAGTTATTTAGAAGATCCATCTTCAGTTGATGAAAGCTGGCGAGCCACATTTGATGCATTGCCAAAAATAACCGCCGCAGAGCAACCACATTCACCAGTGCGTGATTATTTCCGTCGTTTAGCAAGAGAAAATACAACAGAAGCCGTGACGGTTATTGATCCTGAAGCCAGCGCAAAATTAGTCAAAGTCCTCCAATTTATCAATGCTTATCGCTTCCGTGGTCATTTAGAAGCGAAACTAGACCCAATCAATTATTATCGTTGGAAAGTCTCCAGCGTACCTGAGTTGGATTACCGTTATCACGGTTTTACCGAGCAGGATCTCAATGAAACCTTCAATATTAATCACTACGTTTATCATCGCGATAACATAAAATTAGGTGATTTAGCTAAAATGCTGAAAGAGACCTATTGTGGCTCAATTGGTCTTGAGTTTATGCATGTTCAAGATATGGAGCAGAAAAGTTGGCTACAAAGCAAATTAGAAAGCCAATTAAATAAACCGCTCTTTACTAAAGAAGAAAAAATTAATTTATTAAGTGAATTGACCGCTGCGGATGGCTTAGAACGTTATCTTGGTGCGAAATTCCCGGGGGCAAAACGTTTCTCTTTAGAGGGAAGTGATGCCTTTATTCCATTGATGAAAGAAATTATTCGTCATGCGAGCAAACAAGGTGTACAAGATGTCATGTTTGGTATGGCACACCGTGGCCGTTTAAATATGTTAGTGAATGTGCTCGGTAAGAAACCCGAAGATCTTTTCGATGAGTTTGCGGGTAAACATTCAGGCGAACGTACAGGTGACGTGAAATACCACCAAGGTTTCTCTTCTGACTTCGCAGTCGGTGATCGTCGCGTGCATTTAACCCTTGCATTCAACCCATCCCATTTAGAAATTGTCAGCCCAGTAGTGATTGGTGCAGTACGCTCTCGTCAAACCAAAAAGAATGATACAGGACGTAATCAAGTATTAGCAGTTACTGTTCATGGGGATTCCGCAGTAGCAGGACAAGGTGTTGTACAAGAAACCTTGAATATGTCTAATGCACGTGGTTATACCGTTGGTGGCACAATCCGTATCGTGATCAATAACCAAATTGGTTTTACTACCTCGAATCCGAATGACACGCGTTCAACAGAATATTGTACTGATATCGCGAAAATGATTCAGGCACCGATTATTCATGTAAACGGTGATGATCCTGAAGCGGTCGCTTTTGCCGCGAGAATGGCGGTCGAATATCGCAATCTATTCAAACGCGATATTTTCATTGATCTGATTTCTTATCGTCGTCATGGTCATAATGAGGCTGATGAGCCATTAGCCACTCAACCAATGATGTATAGCATCATCAAAAAACATCCAACGCCACGTAAAGTCTATGCTGATCGTTTAATTGCTGAAGGGGTGATTACCGAAGAAGAAGCCATTGAAATGATGAATCTCTATCGTGATGCCTTAGATAATGGCGATCGTGTAGTGAAAGAATGGCGAGAAATGGATACCGCCCAAATGGACTGGTTGCAATATCTCAACTATGACTGGACATCTCCTTACGAAAGTAAATTCCCACAAGAACGTTTCCAAACTTTAGCGGAGCGTGTCAGTGAATATCCAGAAACCTTACGTGCACACCCTCGTGTCGAAAAAATCTATGCTGATCGCCGTGAAATGGCAAAAGGCGAGAAATTGTTCGATTGGGGGATGGCGGAAACTATGGCATATGCAACCTTATTAGATGAAGGCGCTAATGTTCGTTTATCCGGTGAAGATGCAGGACGTGGTACGTTCTTCCACCGCCATGCCGTTGTGCATAACCAAAATGACGGGACAGGCTATGTGCCATTAACACATTTACATGCTAACCAAGGTCGTTTTGAAGTGTGGGATTCGGTATTATCTGAAGAAGCCGTACTGGCCTTTGAATATGGTTATGCCACAACAGATCCAAAAACATTAACCATTTGGGAAGCACAATTTGGTGACTTCGCAAACGGTGCACAAATCGTAATTGACCAATTTATTAGTTCTGGTGAACAAAAATGGGGCAGAATGTGTGGTTTGGTGATGTTATTACCACATGGTTATGAAGGCCAAGGCCCAGAGCACTCATCCGCTCGTTTAGAACGTTATTTACAACTTTGTGCAGAACAGAATATGCAAGTGTGTATTCCATCTACACCAGCACAGGTTTACCACATGTTACGTCGCCAAGCGATCCGTAAAATGCGTCGTCCATTAATTGGTATTTCACCAAAATCTTTATTACGTCATCCACTTGCCGTCTCAAGTATGGATGAATTAGTAAATGGCACATTCCAAACCGTAATTGGTGAAATTGATGATATCGATCCAAAACAAGTTAAACGTGTGGTTCTATGCTCTGGTAAAGTGTATTACGATCTCTTAGAAAAACGCCGTGTGAATAACCAAACAGATGTGGCGATTATTCGTATTGAACAGCTTTATCCGTATCCACATGAAGATGTGAAGAAAGCGTTAGAGCCTTATGCTCATGTGACGGATTTTGTATGGTGTCAAGAAGAGCCGTTAAACCAAGGGGCTTGGTATTGCAGTAAACATAACTTTGACAGCTCAATTCCTGAGCATGTGAAGTTAAAATACGCAGGTCGTCCTGCCTCTGCTTCACCAGCGGTAGGTTATATGTCTTTACACACCAAACAGCAAAAACAATTGGTAGAAGATGCGCTGACACTTTAAAAGTGCGGTCAAAATTTTAGTAATTTTTAAAGAAAGAATAATTTAAAGGAAAATAAAATGACAATCGAAATTCTTGTTCCAGATTTACCGGAATCCGTTGCGGATGCAACTGTTGCAACATGGCATAAAAAAGTCGGTGAGACAGTAAAACGTGACGAAGTTTTAGTGGAAATCGAAACAGATAAAGTGGTACTTGAAGTGCCAGCATTAAGTGATGGCGTAGTGGCTGAAATTCTTCAAGAAGAAGGCGCAACCGTAGTAAGTAAACAGCTTTTAGGTAAACTTTCTACTCAACAAGCGGGTGATATTTCATCAGAGACAGTGAAAGGTAATGAGCCAACACCAGCAGATCGTCAAAAAGCAGCGATTGAAAATAGTCACAATAATTCAGCAGATCAAGGTCCAGCTATTCGTCGTTTATTAGCTGAACACGATTTAGATGCAGAGAAAATTCAAGGCTCTGGTGTGGGAGGCCGTATTACCCGTGAAGATATTGCACGTGAAGTGGCAAAACGTGATGCACAGAAAGCGAAAAAAGATGTGGCGACAGAGCAAAATACGATTAGCACTGTGGCATATAGCTCTCGTTCAGAAAAACGTGTGCCGATGACCCGTTTACGTAAACGTATTGCAGAACGTTTATTGGAAGCAAAAAATACCACCGCAATGCTCACCACATTCAATGAAGTGGATATGCAGCCGATTATGAAATTACGTAAAACATACGGTGAGAAATTTGAAAAACAACATGGTGTACGTTTAGGCTTTATGTCTTTCTACATTAAAGCAGTCGTTGAAGCATTAAAACGTTATCCCGAAGTGAATGCTTCAATTGATGGTGATGACATTGTGTATCACAACTATTTTGATATTAGCATTGCCGTTTCAACCCCGCGTGGTTTAGTGACACCAGTATTACGCAACTGCGACAAACTCAGCATGGCAGATATTGAGAAACAAATTAAATCACTCGCAGAAAAAGGCCGTGATGGTAAATTAACGGTTGAGGATTTAACTGGTGGTAACTTCACCATTACTAATGGCGGCGTATTTGGTTCTTTAATGTCTACACCAATTATCAACCCACCGCAAAGTGCAATTTTAGGCATGCATGCCATCAAAGAACGTCCGGTTGCGGTAGATGGTCAAGTGGTGATTCGCCCAATGATGTATTTAGCCCTATCTTATGACCACCGTTTAATTGATGGTCGTGAATCCGTCGGCTTCTTAGTAGCGATTAGAGACTTACTAGAAGATCCAACTCGCTTATTATTAGAAATTTAAGCATATAGGCTTTTTCTCTTCTGAGGGGAAAAGCCTTTTTTATATCGAAGTAATTAAAAGGGCGGGAACAATGCCCGCCTTTCTATCGTTAAAATCCAATCTTTATTTAGTTATTTTGCGTACTAAGATTGCTAAGATAAAGGTAATGATGATAACAGGGAAAGTCAGACCTAAATCACTTTCCCAACCTTTTGCCATAAGAAAACGATAGAGCACGAAGCCGACAAACCAAACGCCGAGTCCAACACCATCAACTGATTTTCTCACATCATGCTGTTTAAGTACAAAGAAATCAGCGATAAGCACGGCGATCATTGGCGCGAATACAGAGCCAATAAAGAACAAGAAATGTTCGTATTCTGTCACTGGTAAGGTTGAGGCTAATATGATGCCCACAATCACGGTAAGCACGGAGATTGGCGTGACTTTTAATTGAGGGAAAATATTATTTAAACTCATGCCGGTGGAATAGGCGGGAAGAGCCGTGTTAATCATGGTAGAGGCGATGACAATTAATACGCCAATAACACTGACACCAGCAAGCGAAAGAATTTGTGAGATTTCAGATTTACCGGTCACTAATGCTGCACCTAAGCCAAGCGCATACATCCAGCAGCTAGTCGCGGTATAAGTCAGCGTTGAAAGTGCGGTCGTTTTAAATGGTGTTTCGCTATTCTTCGTGTGGTCAGATACTACCGGTAACCAAGAAAGCGGCATGACAGCAGCAATTTCAACAGCTGTACCAAATTTAATATTTTGTGCTACATCCATGGTAATGAATGGTTTATTGGCGACTTGAATACTAAGCCACAACATCAGTAAAAACATGGTGACAAGTGAAATGCTTTTAAAGATACCTAATTTAGTAAAGCCGAGTAGTAGCCAAAGTATGATGAGTATGCCTAAACCAAGTGTGAGAAATGGGAAGAGTGATGCATCAGGTGTTTGATTTAAGATGGAAATGACGTCAGCGCCCATATAAATCATGACTGCAGTCCACCCCATTAATTGCATGGCATTGAGTAAAGAGAAAAGCGCAGAGCCTTTTTCACCAAATGAAATTTGTACCGTTTGCATAGCACTTTTTTGGGTTTTCGCACCGATGTAACCTGCACAGAAAAACATCGAACCACCAATAAAGTGCCCAACGACGATGGCGATTAAACCTTGTTGCCATCCTAGTGGTGCAAACCAAGTACCGGTGAGAATTTCTGCCATTGAAATAGCAGCAGTAAACCAAATGAGCGCAATCGCAAGATTGCTTGATTTTTTCGTTTGCATGTTGTTATCCTTAATATGAATTGTGGTTATTCTGTCCCAGTATATAACTCAATATAGAAAGGGCAAGCCCAGAATTTAAAATAAAACAAAGTGCGGTCAAATTTTTGTTTGTTTCGCTAAACAACATCAAAAATAGGAAGGAAATATGAATTTACATGAGTACCAAGCTAAGCAGCTTTTTAAGCAATATGCTCTGCCTGTGAGTGAAGGTGTCGTGTGCCAAACGGCAGATGAAGCTGAAATGGCACTCTTTCAGCTGAATGGTGATGTTTGGATAGCGAAATGTCAAGTTCACGCAGGTGGACGTGGAAAAGCTGGTGGTGTGAAGCTCGTGCATAATGCAGAAGAAGCGCGTGCTTTTGCAGATAAATGGCTTGGCCAGCATTTAGTCACCTTCCAAACTGATAAAAAAGGCCAACCCGTTAATAGCATTTATATTGAAGAAACCTGCCAGATTGAGAAAGAACTTTACCTTGGTGCAGTGATTGATCGTGCTTCGCAGAAAGTGATTTTTATGGCTTCTTCAGCAGGGGGGATGAGCATAGAGGATGTAGCAAGAGAAACGCCTGAATTAATTCATAAAGTGACCATTGATCCTCTCGTGGGGGGAATGCCATATCAAGGCCGTGAATTAGCCTTTAAACTTGGTTTAAGCGGCGAACAAAATAAACAATTTGCCGAGATTTTTGTAAAACTCGCTCAACTTTTTATCGAAAAAGATTTTTCTCTAGTTGAAGTGAATCCGCTTGTGGTGACAAAAGAAGGCAATTTAATTTGCGTAGATGCGAAAGTAGGCATTGATGATAACTCACTTTATCGACATCCTGATTTATTAGCCTTACGCGATTTAAGTCAAAGTGATGCACGTGAAGCCGAAGCAGAAAAATATCAACTTAACTATGTTGCTTTGGAAGGTGATATTGGCTGTATGGTCAATGGCGCAGGACTTGCTATGGGCACAATGGATATTGTGAAATTATATGGCGGTACCCCTGCAAACTTCCTTGATGTTGGTGGCGGTGCAACGAAAGAACGTGTGGCTGAAGCCTTTAAGATTATTCTTACAGATAAAAATGTGAAATCTGTATTAGTGAATATTTTTGGTGGAATTGTACGCTGTGATCTTATTGCTGAAGGTGTCGTGGCGGCGATTCAAGAAGTCGGTGTAAAAGTGCCTGTTGTGGTTCGATTAGAAGGAACCAATGCCCCACAAGGTAGAGCAATTTTAGCCGAAAGTGGTGTGAATTTAATTGCAGCACATAGTTTACAAGCAGCAGCACAAGCGGCAGTGAAAGCGGCAAAAGGAGAATAATCATGGCGATTTTAATTAATAAAGAGACAAAAGTAATTTGCCAAGGTTTCACTGGTGCGCAAGGGACATTTCACAGCGAACAGGCATTGGCTTATGGCACAAAGTTAGTGGGTGGCGTTTCACCGAATAAAGGCGGAACAACTCACTTAGGTTTGCCGGTATTTAATACAGTGCGTGAAGCGGTGCAAGCTACAGGGGCTACGGCAACGATGATTTATGTGCCCGCACCATTTTGTAAGGATGCCATTTTAGAAGCCATTGATGCAGGTATTCAGTTGGTAGTCTGTATTACAGAAGGCATTCCGACATTGGATATGTTGTTGGTAAAACAAAAATTAAATGAAACGGGTGTCGTGATGATCGGCCCAAATTGTCCAGGCGTGATTACACCGGATGAATGTAAGATTGGTATTATGCCGGGCAATATCCATAAAAAAGGCAGAGTAGGCATTGTTTCTCGTTCAGGCACCTTGACCTATGAAGCGGTAAAACAAACAACAGATGAAGGTTTCGGTCAATCCACTTGCGTAGGGATCGGCGGCGATCCTATTCCAGGATCTAACTTCATTGATATTCTTAAACGATTCCAAGAAGATTCTGAAACTGAAGCCATCGTGATGATTGGTGAAATCGGTGGCTCTGCAGAAGAAGAGGCGGCAGCGTTCATTAAATCTCATGTGACAAAACCTGTGGTGGCTTATATCGCAGGTGTAACGGCGCCAAAAGGCAAGCGTATGGGACATGCAGGAGCGATTATCAGCGGTGGAAAAGGAACAGCTGCAGATAAAATTGCCGCACTTGAAGCGGCTGGCGTGAAGACAGTGAGAAGTCTCGCTGAAATCGGTTCAGCCCTCCGTGAATTGTTGAAATAAATACCTAAAAAATTGACCGCACTTTGGATGAGTTTTCAAAGTGCGGTCGTTTTTTATAACAAATTCTTATAACCTGCATTTAAATCGGTGTATAATCTCATTAGTTTTTTAAGGACAAAATTATGAGCCAATTTTTCTATATCCACCCTGAAAATCCGCAAGCGCGTTTGATTAATCAAGCGGTAGAAATCTTGCGTCAAGGTGGTGTCATTGTGTACCCGACAGATTCGGGCTATGCCTTGGGTTGTATGATAGGCGATAAACATGCGATGGATCGTATTGTGGCGATTCGTAAATTACCAGAAGGGCATAATTTTACGTTGGTATGTAGCGATTTATCCGAGCTTTCAACCTATGCAACGGTCAGTAATGTGGCTTATCGCTTAATTAAAAACAATACACCGGGGCGTTATACCTTTATTTTGACAGCAACGAAAGAGCTTCCTCGTCGATTAATGACGTCAAAACGCAAAACGATTGGCTTGCGTGTACCAGATAATCAAATAGCCTTAGATTTATTGAAGGCATTAGGTGAACCGATTTTATCTTGCTCACTGATGCTGCCTGATAATGAACATATGACTTATTCCGATCCCGAAGAGATTCGAGAATACTTAGAACGTCAAGTGGATTTAATTATTCATGGTGGCTATTTAGGTCAAGAGCCAACAACGGTGGTAGATTTAACGGAAGAATCGCCAGTAATTTTACGTAAAGGAAGTGGTAGTACCGATCCTTTCATTTAACTTATTTTAGACGCTTGGGAAAGCGACAAAGGAAAACAAATGAAACCTATTCAAAAAACAGTCAGACAAGAACGTGAAAAACAAGTGGGAAAACAACCGCACTTTGAGCGTAAAGATCGTAAAAGTGTGGTCAATTCTGACATCAAATCAACTCCTAAAGCTAAGGTAGCTAAGCCATCTCGTCAATCTACTGTAGAAGGTGAAAAATTACAGAAAGTGCTTGCGCGTGCAGGACAAGGCTCTCGTCGTGAAATTGAAGCGATGATTGCTGAAAATCGTGTAAGTGTCGATGGCAAAATGGCAACCCTTGGCGATCGTATCGATGTACATTCCGGTGTAAAAGTGCGTATTGATGGTCGTATCATTAATCTTCAACAAGCACAAAAAGAAGTATGCCGTGTATTAATGTATTACAAACCAGAAGGTGAACTTTGTACGCGTAGTGATCCTGAAGGCCGTCCGACCGTATTCGATCGTTTACCACGCTTAAATGGTGCAAGATGGATTGCTGTCGGTCGTTTGGATATTAATACTTCAGGCTTATTGCTTTTCACAACAGATGGCGAATTAGCGAATCGTTTAATGCACCCAAGCCGAGAAGTTGAACGTGAGTATTCTGTGCGTGTATTTGGTCAAGTGGATGACGCCATGTTAGCGCGTTTACGTAAAGGTGTGCAGTTGGAAGATGGCCCAGCCAATTTCAAAGAAATCAAATTTGCGGGTGGCGTGGGGATTAACCAATGGTACGATGTGACTTTAATGGAAGGTCGTAACCGTGAAGTACGTCGCCTGTGGGAATCACAAGGCATTCAAGTGAGCCGCTTAATTCGTATTCGTTACGGTAACATTAAGCTGATGAAAGGTTTACCACGTGGTGGTTGGGAAGAAATGGATCTGGAAAACGTCAATTATTTACGTGAATTAGTAGGCTTACCGCCTGAAACCGAAACTAAATTGGATGTGACAAAACCTCGTCGTCGACCAAAATCAGGTCAAATTCGTAAAGCAGTAAAACGTTATACTGAGTTAAGTAAACGCTATAAAAAATAGGTGGTATTCGCGATGAAAATGCAGCAACTCCGCTACATTGTTGAGATTGTAAACCAAAATTTAAATGTGACTGAAGCCGCGAATGCGCTTTATACCTCTCAACCTGGTATCAGTAAACAGGTTCGCTTGTTAGAAGATGAATTAGGTTTAGAGATTTTTGAGCGTAATGGTAAACACATTAAATCCATTACGCCAGCGGGTAAAAAAATTGTCGCCATTGCTCGTGAGCTTTTAGTGAAAGCCCAAAGCATTAAATCAGTGGCCAATGAATATACTTGCCCGAATCATGGTGTGTTACGTATTGCGACAACTAATACGCAAGCGCGTTATATGTTGCCGGCTGTGGTGGAGCGTTTCTCTAAACAATATCCGGATGTGAGTTTACATATTCATCAAGGTTCACCGACGCAAATCCATGATGCATTGATTTCAGGTGAAGTAGATTTAGCGATCACAACAGAAGCACCGTATCTTTTTGATGATTTGATTCAACTGCCTTGTTATTTGTGGAATCGTTCAGTGATTGTGAAACCCGATCATCCTTTAGCAAAAGTAAAAAATCTTACAGTTGAGGAGTTAGGCAAATATCCGTTAGTCACTTATACCTTCGGTTTTACCGGTGTGTCTGATTTGGATTATGCATTTAACCGTGCGGGGATTCTGCCTAATATTGTGTTTACCGCAACGGATGCTGATGTGATTAAAACTTATGTGCGTTTAGGATTAGGTGTGGGTATTATGGCATCTATGGCGCATACACCAGCAGATAAGGATTTAGTGGCGATTGATGCTGGGCATTTATTCCGTGCGAGTATGACGCAAATTGCGTTTAAACACAGTACTTTCTTACGCAACTATATGTATGATTTTATTGAATTTTTCTCTCCACACTTAACTCGACCAATGGTTGAAAAGGCTGAGAAATTGCGTGATAACAGCGCGGTGAAGAAGTTGTTTGATAATGTTGAATTAGAAGTGAAATAAGCATAGAAAAATATAAAAGTGCGGTCAGAATTTAATGTGAATTCTGACCGTTTCTTTTTTACAATAAAAACAAATGTGGCACTAAGTTCATGACGATAACTGTTGCGATAGAAAGCAATAATCGTGATGAGCCAAAGATAAAACCTCGGTTGGTGCCATTATCAAATTTTACTAATAAATTTGCCATCGCGGTTAAAGCATAGACTTCAATCACCGTGAAAATGACTAAGTAAATATAAGCAGAAACCAAAGAAATATATTTCAACGTAATAAACCAAGGCAGGATAATACCAATAGCCAAGATTGGTGCTACCCATAGGGTTTGTTTAATCGTTAAATTAATTTTTCGAGAAAAATAACTTTGTAGCGATACAGTCAACAACCCATTCACAAAAAGTGCAATGGGGGAGTGTTCCGGCATGCCTAATTTGTTATCAAACAGGAACGGGAAGATCACAAAGAATGAGGTTGCAATGGAAAGTGGAATAAACAACATCAAATGCACCAATAAAAATTCTTTAGTGATGATTTCTTTAATTTGGGCAAAGCGAAATTTCACTAAGGTTTGCAAGGTTTGGATTTGATAAAACGGTTTAACCATTAAGGCAAAGAGAATTGCTTCCATCGCAAAGCAGACCCAAATCAACCATTCAATATGATTATATTTGATAAATGGAATCACCAATAAAGGCGCAAACATAGAAGACATGGAGGTGACTTTTAAATATTTTCCCTGTAATCGGGTTTTCTCTTTGTATTCTTCACCCGCGAGCACCAATAGGCAGGCTTTCGCATTGGTACCAAACAAACAGCTGCCTAGGCCAAAACAGGTGGTGGCAATTAAAAGCAGAAGGTAATTGTCAGCAGAGAGAAAGAAAATATAGGCGATGACATCTAAAAAGCATCCGAGCAACATCATTTTTGCCAATCCAAAACGGTCACCCCAGATACCGGCTAAAATAGCCAATGCTTGGTTGCAGAAGAAAAGCAACGAGAGCGAAAAGGCAATTTCACTGTTGCTTAATCCTTTTCCTTGTAAATAGATGAAAAATACCGTTTGCATGGAAAAAAATGCAAGGGTAGAAAAGAAACGACGAGTCAGTAAAAGTTTTTGTAAATTCATTGTTTTATTAAAAAAAGAAAAGCACGCGTTTAGAACGCGCGCCAGTAATTTGTAAGTGCGGTCAAATTCACGACGATTTTTAACCGCACTTGAGATTAAAAAGAATCGTGATATTTCACTAAATCTTCACGACTAATGGCAAATACACCCAGGCCACCATTTTTTAGTTCAACCCATTCAAATGGCACATCTGGATATTGCTCGATAAGGCTCACCATGCTGTTGCCCACTTCACAAATGAGCATGCCATTTGGCGTTAAATAATCTGGTGCTTGTTTTAAAATTTGTTTTGTAATTTCTAAACCATCAACACCAGAACCTAAGGCTAATTCCGGCTCATAATGGAATTCTTCGGGCATATCTGCCAAG
>PPYF01219764.1_pt1 | contig 22271 bp, 18 predicted proteins | sample 1559871 | NCBI WGS metagenome assembly PPYF01 (sample SAMN08240021, study PRJNA423297) | Human gut metagenome, whole genome shotgun sequencing project.
GACCGCTTCTTCTGCTAATCCAGAAGTACCGGCTCATCCGAAGAAAAAACGTCCGAACCCGGCTGCCGAAGGCGAAAGACCGGTAAGAAAACCTCGTCCGAAGACAGAAGGTTCTTCCGAAGAACAGCCATCCAGACCGTATCCAAAGAAACGCCCTGCTACTTCAGACCGTCCACTTCTCAAATATGCAGAAGGTCAGGAAGAAAGCCGGGAAAAAGTTCGTCCACGTCCGAAAAAGAAACGTCCGGAAGAAGCCAAACCGGTACATGCAATTGACAATTCCAGCACACGTATCATTTCTGATGAAGAGGATGAACTTAAAATTACTGCACCTGATCTTTCCACTCCAGAGGGAGAAAAAGAACAGACCTATTCTAATATCCCACCAAAGCATGTCCGTGAAAAACGTGAACAGGAGATGCGTGAGAACTATCAGAATATGTTAGACGAAGAAGATGACGATGATGAGAGACATTTTCCTGTTGTGCTTGTTGTAATCCTTATCTTCCTGATCATCGCAGCTGCTGCATTTGCAGGATACTGGTTCTTCCTGAAATAAAAAAAGAATAGTTATGATGAAAGACTGGCTCGATGCCAGTCTTTTTTACGTTAGTAATGAGCCAGGGTTTCGTGTGAACACGAACCCCCGGCGAACGTACACCATCTCGCTTAGCAGCTCGATGATGTACATTCGCCAAATACAGATTTTTGCACCCATGCAGATCCTTGTGCAAGCACAAATCTGCATGGGTGCAAAAATCTGTATTTGGCTCATTGTATGCACAAAAAAAGAACCACACGCAACATGTAGTTCTTAATTCAAGAGCGACAGACGGGACTCGAACCCGCGACCTCCACCTTGGCAAGGTGGCGTACTACCAACTGTACTACTATCGCATTCATTATTTGTTGTTCATCAGAACAATAAATACTATACAATATATCTATCAATTGGTCAAGTATATTTTCAATTTTATATGTCGGACTTTTCTACTTTTCTTCTCCTATTATTCTGTTAAAATCATTTTTTGTCTGATTAACAGAAAACTTATTGAATCTCCGCAAAAAGTAGAACAGAATTTCTTCATTTTTTCGTTGACAATTCCTTCTTTGTACGGTATAGTAGATATTGTTCTGATGAACACAATTTAATAGATGCGATAGTAGTACAGTTGGTAGTACGCCACCTTGCCAAGGTGGAGGTCGCGGGTTCGAGTCCCGTCTGTCGCTCTTTGTGAGACTTATGATTTTCATAAGTCTCTTTTTTCATTCATGTAAATTTCTGATTAAACTTTTAATTAAATCAAAAGGCCCCATTTGTCAGAGTTGTGCCAGATACACGAAAAGGGATCCGCTTTCACTTTTTTGTAAAAGCCTGATCCCTTCTTTTTATTTATTCTAACCTTATAGATCTACTCTTCTATTTTGCCAGCCAGTCCATTGCAATCTTCGCATACATGGCTGCGCCAAGCGGTAATGCTTTTTCATTAAACAGAATCTTTGGATTATGCTGTCCTTTCCATTTACTCTGATCTTCCACTCCGGCTCCGACTACAAAATAACTTGCCGGTATTTTTGCCGAAATCACGGCAAAGTCTTCGGATCCCATGACATGAAATCCACCGTTAATCGTTGTTCCCGGATTTTCAAGAGACTCAATACTTTTAATATACTCTGCATTCAGTTCTTCATTGCAAGTTACACTCGGAACATTGCTGAGTTCTTCAATTTCACAAGTAGTACGATAAGCTGCTGCAACAGCCGGAACAATTTCATTGATCCTCCGGATCAGCATCGTCCTTACTTCTTCATTAAATGTCCTTAGTGTTCCCTGAAGCACGCAGCGCTCCGGAATTACATTTGCTGCATTACCAGCTGTAAACTGTCCAATCGTAAGTGCTGCCTCTGCTGATGGTGGACATTCCCTGGCGATCAGTGCCTGAAGAGCATGATAAACTTCTACACCAGCGTTGATCGGGTCAATACAGCCCTCCGGTGCAGAACCATGTCCGCCACGTCCTGTAAGGGTGATTTTAAAGCCATATACAGATGCCATGGCTTCCACACCATATCCAATCGTTCCACATGGAATTGCCGCAAATACATGCGCTGCAAAGGCAGCATCTACATGCGGATTCTCCAGGACTCCTGCTTCCACTGCTGCTTTCGCTCCGCGGAAGGTCTCCTCACCTGGCTGGAACAATAATTTGACCACGCCCGGCAGTTCTTCTTCATGCGCCTTTAAAATCTTTGCCGCTCCAAGAAGGATCGTAGCGTGCAGATCATGTCCGCATCCATGCATACAGCCATTCTTTGATGCAAATTCAAGTCCCGTTTCCTCTTCTACCGGAAGCGCATCCATATCACTTCTCAGAAGAAAACATTTATCCCCTTTTCCAATCTGAGCGATAATCACTGAAACCTCAGGAAATACCTTGTATTCTACATTCATCTCATCCAGACGTTTACTGATATATTCCACAGTCTTTGGAAGCTCCAGATCCGTCTCAGGAATTTGATGAAGATCTCTTCTCCATTTTATAAGTAGATCATTTATTTCCTGCGCTTCTTCTAAAATTTTATGTGCCATATATCCCATCCTCCTTTTATTTCAACTACCATTATTATAGAATTTCACTACAAAAAAAGAAATGAACATTTCTTCACTTTGACAGCCAATTCTGTTTTATGTGAAAAAATGTTCATTTTTAAAAATTGAATTATAAAATTTATTCAGCGTCCGCTGTATGCTCTTCCAGCTCCAGTCCAAGCTCTTCCAGCTGCTTCGGATCGACTCTCTCCGGTGCTTCTGTCATCAGGTCAGATGCATCTTTTACCTTCGGGAACGCGATTACGTCACGGATGCTGTCCTGTTTTGCCATCAGCATAACCAGACGGTCAAGACCGTAAGCAAGTCCTGCGTGTGGCGGCACACCGTATTTAAATGCATTCAGAAGGAATCCGAACTGCTCCTGTGCTTGTTCCGGTGTGAATCCAAGTACTTCAAACATTTTACTCTGGATCTCCTGGTTGAAGATACGGACACTTCCGCCTCCGATCTCGTTACCATTCAGAACGATGTCATATGCTTTTGCACGGACTCTTCCCGGATCACTGTCGATGTACTGAAGGTCTTCTTCCATCGGCATGGTAAACGGATGATGCATTGCTGTGAAACGGTTCTGTTCATCACTCCACTCAAGAAGCGGGAATTCTGTGATCCACAGGAATTTGTATTCATTCTTATCAAGGAGTTCCATCTGGCGTGCCAGTTCCAGTCTGAGTGCACCAAGAACATCCCATACAACTTTATTCTTATCTGCCGCAAAGAGAAGAAGGTCTCCATTCTCTCCAGCCATCGCTTTAATCAGCGCTGCTGTCTCTTCTTCCGTCATGAATTTTGAGAAAGAAGATTTGACAGTTCCGTCTTCATGGATTGCAATATAAGCAAGTCCCTTTGCTCCATAACCTTTTGCAAAATCAACCAGCTTGTCGATCTTCTTTCTGGCCATGCCACCCTGGCCTTTTGCGTTGATACCACGGACAGTTCCGCCTGCTTCAATCGCATTCTTAAATACAACAAATTCGCTGTCTTTGACAGTCTCTGTCACATTAACCAGCTCCATGCCGAAACGGATATCCGGTTTATCAGAACCGAATCTGTCCATTGCTTCCTGCCAGGTCATTCTCTGGATCGGGAGCTGTACATCGATATCCAGTACATCTTTGAACAGATGTGCAAGCAGTCTCTCATTGATATCAATGACATCATCAACATCTACAAAAGAAAGTTCCATATCCATCTGTGTAAATTCCGGCTGACGGTCTGCACGAAGGTCTTCATCACGGAAACATTTTACGATCTGGAAATAGCGGTCATATCCGGAGCACATCAGCAGCTGTTTGAAGATCTGCGGTGACTGCGGAAGTGCATAGAAGCTTCCCGGATGAATACGGCTCGGTACCAGGTAATCTCTTGCACCTTCCGGTGTACTCTTGATCAGGAACGGTGTCTCGATCTCAAGGAATCCTTCTTTTGCCATGAACTGACGTGCGAGGGTAGCCACACGGCTTCTCATCATCAGGTTTCTCTGGATGTCCGGTCTTCTAAGATCGAGGAAACGGTATTTCAGACGTACTTCCTCTTTTGTCTTGGAATTCTCTTCGATTGGGAACGGAGGTGTCTCAGATTCAGATAAAATTCTGAGTTCTTCCGGTTTGATCTCAATCGCACCTGTTGCAAGATTTTCATTAACTGCACCGGAACGTTTTTCAACAGTTCCCACGATTGCTACAACAAACTCACTTCTAAGCTTTGCTGCCTTCTCAAGAAGCGCTTTATCTGTACTTCCCTCTTCAAAAACAACCTGGATCAGTCCGGAACGGTCACGTACATCTACAAAAACCAGTCCACCTTTATTTCTGTTCTTCTGTACCCATCCCATGATGGTTACTTTTTCACCGATGTTTGCCTCTGAAAGCTCTGCACACCGATGTGTTCTTTTCAGTCCTGTCATTGACTCTGCCATTCTAATTTATCCTCCTGCGTTTCTCTTTCCTTATAAATCCATAACGGAATCTTTGTAGCAGTCTGTGATATCTTCATATCCTTCTGCGATCAGCTGATCCTTCTGGAATTTCTTGTTCTTCTTCATATTGACCACCAGAACCTGTTTCCCGGCTGCGCGGTCAGCTTTTGCCATCTCAAGTACTTTGAGGATGCCTTCCTTGTGCATATTCTTTTCAAGAAGATATGCTTTTTTCTGGCGCTTGGAAGGAATCTCATATCCATTTTCCAGAAGCAGCATGACAATACGCTCAAATCCGATTGAGAATCCACATGCCGGTGTGTCCTGCCCTGTGAATTTACCGATCATCTTATCGTAACGTCCGCCACCTGCAACAGAGCCGCCAAATTCATCCATCGTTACTTCAAAAATGGTTCCTGTATAGTAAGATTGTCCACGTACCAGCGTCGGATCAAATTTTACTTTGAAATCTGCCTCTTTTGCACTTTCTACGCTGGAAATGATCATTTCCATGCTGTCAGCTGTCTTCTCATCAAGGAATCCTGCCAGCTTTTCTTTGCAGAAACGGATTCCATCAACATCCGGGTTGATCTCATCAAAGAGTCCAAGATAAGTATCTACATTTTCTTTTGTATAACCCATCTCAACCAGTTCTTCGCCTACGCCTTCTTTGCCGATCTTATCCATCTTATCAAGGATGATAAATACTTCGTCGAAATCTTCTTCCTTAAATCCACTGAATGCAGCCATCGCCTTTAAGATATTACGGTCATTGATACATACCGTAAAATTGTGGAAATCCATCTTTCCAAGCATGGTCGTAGTTGCAAGGATCAGTTCGATCTCTGCAAGATTACCCGGCTCACCTAAAATATCGATATCGCACTGCATGAACTGACGGAAACGTCCTCTCTGCGGACGGTCTGCTCTCCATACATTGCCAATCTGAAGTGCCTTAAACGGTGACGGCAGTTCATTTGCATGATTTGCATAGTATCTTGCAAGCGGAACTGTCAGGTCATAACGAAGTCCTCCGTCTACCAGATCGATCTCTTCTTTTGCCTCAGCAATTTTCAGTTTTTCCCCTCTCTTCAGAATCTTGAAGATCAGTTTTTCATTGTCGCCACCCTGTTTGCTGCACAGGTTCTCAATGTGTTCCACACACGGTGTCTCTATGGAAGTAAATCCAAATGTCTTATAGGTATCCTTGATCATCTGGATCACATAATCTCTGATTTCCATTTCTTTCGGGAGCATGTCTTTCATGCCGGTAACCGGTTTTTTCTTTAATGCCATAACCATTCTCCTTTTCGCTCTATCATCTCATCGATACGGGAAATATATTCTCCCACATCTCTGACATTTTCTATTCTTATCAGATTCGTCATCCGCCCGTTTTTACTTCCGGGCGCCGGAATCTCATACGGAAGCACCACCTTAGTCGATGCGCCTGCACCGGCAGCAACGATGGACTGCTTTTCCTCCATAATCAGTATATTGTAAATTCCCGCTTTGTCAACCTTTGCGTAACCTACATTTTCAAAATTTCCTGCAATATTCTTCTGTCTGTAGAGATAATACGGATAAAGTCCCATCTCACCGGCCGCCTTACGTGCCATATCGATCATCTCTTCCAGCTCTCTTGCCATCTGTTTGTAATTTTGTTTTTCTGCGCTTGCAGCCCGTTCGCGTGTCAGTCTCGAACCATGTTTCATTGCAAGTGCATGGACCGTCAAACTATCCGGTGCAAGCTCTTTGATCTGACGAAGAGTATCTTCCATCTCCTCCGGATGTTCTCCCGGAAGACCTGCGATCAGATCCATATTGATATTGTCGAATCCCAGTTCTCTTGCCAGATGGAAAATGCGGACTACATCTTCCACTGTGTGACGTCTTCCGATCACATCCAGTGTCTTCTGCTGCATGGTCTGTGGATTGATGGAAATTCTGCCAACTCCATGCTTTCGGATCACTCGCAGCTTGTCCTCAGTAATACTGTCCGGTCTTCCAGCTTCGATCGTATATTCTTTCAGATGTTCAAAGGAGAAATGTTCTTCCAGGAAACTCAAAACCCGGTCCATCTGCTGTGCACTCAGGGTTGTCGGCGTACCGCCTCCCATATAAATCGCATTAAGATGCTTTTCTTTTGAAACCTCAGCAATAAATGCAAGCTCTTTTAAAAGTGCATCTACATATTCATCCATCCGGTCCTGCCATTTTGCAACCGGATAAGAAGTAAAGGAGCAGTAACTGCAGGTTGTCGGGCAGAACGGAATTCCGATATAAAGACTGTATCCATTTTCATAATCCAGCTTGTCAAGCTGGGCTTTTTCCCGCTTTGCAATCTCGATACCAAGCATTGCTTTTTTCTCGCTTACCACATAGGTATCATGCATATACCGGATGATTTCTTCCTCAGAAGAACCTTCTTCCAGTCTTTCCATGATCATCTTTGTGGGGCGGACACCTGTCATATTCCCCCATGCATGTTCTTCTCCGGTCTTTTTGACCAGGGTCTGATATAATTTTTTATTGATATAACGCTTTTGTTCTCTTTTTTCGCTGATGTCTGCGATTTCAGCCTCCCTGCAATGAAAAAAGGTCCACCGGACCTTTTTATCACATGCCTGCTCTTCCAGATTCGGTTCCTCTTCTGCGGTCATCTCGATCAGAAGTTCCTGTTCTGGATCTACCTTCTGGCTAATCTCGGCATCAGGAAGAAATGACTTTACGATATGATACATGTCGTAGGTGAAACGTTCATTCTTACAGCTGATCCAAATCATTTCTCTGCTCCTCTATACATACGGGTTGTTCACTTTTTCGTTGCCAATCGTTGTTGCGCCCATATGTCCCGGGAATACCTTTGTTTCATCCGGAAGCAGGAACAGCTTTTCCTTGATCGAACGAATCAGTGCAGAAGTGCTGCTGGTTGCAAAATCACTTCTTCCGACTGAACAACAGAACAATGTATCTCCACTGAAAAGTACTCCCTCTTTTTCTACATAGTAGCATACGCCGCCCTGGGTATGTCCCGGTGTATGGATCACCCGGAAATCTTCTCCGATCAGATGAAGCACATCTCCATCATGGATCACGTCTCCACCCGGGTAACTATAGCCATTTGTATATACCGTTGACTCATTCATAGACGGTGTGTGAAGAAGCTCCAGATCAGATTCTTCTACGTAAACCGGCATTTCTCCATACCGGTCGATCACTTTATCGATTCCCATGATATGATCAAAATGCGCATGAGTCAGAAGAATTGCCTTAATTACAAGCTCTTCCTCTTCGATATAACCGATCATCGCTTTTGACAGGTTTGCCGGATCAACGATCACGGTCTCTTTTGTTTCTTCATTAGTAACAATGTAACAATTGGTACTGATAATTCCTGTTACAAATTTTTCGATTTTCATTTCTTTTTACCCCACTGCTCGTTCTATATCCAGCACGCCGACGATCTGCCGGAGCTTTCCGATCACTTTTCCAAGCTCCTCTCTTCCCCGGACAATAAATCCGGCTTCGATTGTTGCTGTTCCCTGTTTGCTGGTTCTTACATTCATAGACTTCACATCAATATTCATCTCCGTGAACACCTTAGACATATCCATCAGAAGTCCCTGCCTGTCATTTGCATACATCTTGATCTCAGCCAGATAGCTTCCGGTATCTGTACCTTCCTCCGGTTTTTCCCATTCTGCCGGGATCAGACGCGCTCTTTCCGCTTCTGACAGATGAATGATATTGACACAGTCCGTCCGGTGGATCGACATTCCGCGTCCGCGGGTGATAAAGCCAACGATCTCATCTCCCGGCACCGGATTGCAGCATCTGGAAAAACGCACTGCCATATCGTCGATTCCCTTGACCACGATACCACTCTTGGATCTGGTGATATGCACCTTGTTCTTTGCCGCTTCCGCAACCTTTTCCAGAACACTTTCGTCGGTCAGTTCTTTTCGGTGATCCTTACTGTATTCTTCTGCAAGACGGTTGACGATCTGCCCTTCCTTCAATCCGCCATGTCCAAGTGCTGCAAGGATCGAATCCCAGTCCTTAAAGCCGTACTTTTCCTGCACGATCTGCATATATTTCGGTTTCATCAGATCCGAGAGTACAAATCCTTTTGCCTTACAGTACGTGGCGAGCATTTCCTTACCACGTACAATATTTTCTTCTTTGAATTCTTTCTTAAACCACTGGTTGATCTTGTTCTTCGCCTGGGTACTCTTGACGATACTCAGCCAGTCACGGCTCGGTCCTTTGGAGTTCTGCGAAGTCAGGATCTCGATTCGGTCCCCGTTCTGGATCTTGTAATCGATATTGACCAGCTTGCCATTGACTCTGGCACCTACCATCTTGTTGCCGACCGCAGTATGGATCGCATAGGCAAAGTCAACCGGCGTAGAACCGTTCGGCAGGTTCTTGACATCTCCGTTCGGTGTAAAGCAGTATACATCCTCTGCAAATAGATCCAGGTCTCCTTTCAGAAGATTCAGAAATTCCCGGTTGTCTGACATGTCTCGCTGCCATTCCAGGATCTGACGAAGCCAGCTCAGTTTCTCTTCTTCCTTCGCTTCAACGCTCTTCTTTCCATCTTCAGACTCTTTATATTTCCAGTGTGCCGCAATACCGTATTCAGCAGTTTTATGCATCTCTTTTGTACGGATCTGGATCTCAAACGGCTGACCGATCGAACTCATCAGAGTCGTATGCAGAGACTGGTACATATTTGCCTTCGGCATTGCGATATAATCTTTAAAACGTCCCGGTACCGGTGTATACATCTCATGGATAACTCCAAGCGCCGCATAACAGTCTTTTACAGAATCTACGATAATACGGACTGCAAACAGATCATAGATCTGATCCACCGTCTTATCCTGGTTCACCATCTTCTTATAAATGCTGAAGAAATGCTTCACACGTCCGTTCACTTCTGCATCAATGTTCGCATTCTTCATATGCGTGGAAACCTCATCCACGATCTGCTGGACAAATTCTTCCCTTTCCGTTTTTCTTGCATTGATCTGCTTTACCAGATCGTTAAAAACCTCCGGCTGGGAATATTTGAGCGCCAGGTCATCAAGCTCTGTCTTGATCTTGGAAATACCAAGCCGTTGTGCGATCGGAGCATAGATATCCATGGTTTCTTTTGCTTTTTCCAACTGCTTCTCCGGTCGCATATACTGCAGGGTACGCATATTGTGCAGACGGTCGGCAAGCTTGATGATGATAACACGGATATCTTTTGCCATCGCAAGGAACATCTTACGAAGATTCTCAGCCTGGACCTCCAACTTATCCGCTGAATAGGAAAGCTGTCCCAGCTTTGTGACACCGTCTACCAGAAGAGCCACCTCATCTCCGAATTCCTGACGGATTTCTTCGTCCGTCATCACCGTGTCTTCTACCACATCATGAAGGATGCCGGCAACGATCGTCTCTTTGTCCATCTCCAGTTGTGCCAGAATGATTCCTACCCACAGAGGATGGATAATATACTCTTCTCCGGATTTCCGTGTCTGCCCTTTATGCGCATCTCTTGCAATATGATATGCTTTTTCGATCATAGAGACGTCCGCCGAAGGATGGTACTTTCTGACTCGCTCGATCAGACTTTTATAGAGCAGTTCCGGATTCTGATAATCTTCCACATCCTTTACCGCATGACCATCTACGATCTCCAGTTTTTTATGTGTTGGTTCGATCAGCATCTCCTGCTGGATTCCGATATCGTCTGCCATAGCCTTCCCTTCTTTCTCATTAGTTTCCCGGATACTGGATTACGGAATCTACTTTGTATCCTTTCAGTTTTTCCCGTCCTTTTAATCCCATCAGTTCGATCAGGCAGAGAACTTCTACAACCTCACCGCCAAGTCCTTCGATCAGTTTGATCATTGCTTCTGCCGTACCGCCTGTTGCCATCAGGTCATCTACGATCACAACCTTGTCTCCCGGTTTGATCGAACGCTTGTGGATCTCGATCTCTGCATTTCCATATTCCAGATCATACTTGATCGATGCTGTCTCGCAAGGAAGCTTTCCTTTTTTACGGATCGGCACAAATGCTTTTTGCAGATTATATGCAATCGGCATTCCAAAAATAAATCCTCTGGACTCCGGTCCGATCACGATATCAAAATCCACGCCTTCAAGCTTATCCTGCAGTTCCCGAATGGAAAGCTGAAGCCCTTCCGGATCTTCAAGAATGCTGGTTACATCTCTGAAAATAATTCCTTTTTCCGGATAATCCGGAATGCTGACAACATATTCTTCAAGTTTTTTCATCTTTCTTCTCCACCTTACCTACAAATATATGCAATATCTATTAGTATAGCATAAAATTGCTGTTTTTCAAATTATTTATAATTTTGGATCACAATCTGTGGCGTACGGACTCCCTGATACTCATTGATATCAGGATAATAGGTAAATGCCATAACAATTCCATGCCCATGTCCGCGCAGCAGACACTCACAGGCAATATCTCCAAATTTTTCACGCACATATTCCACAAAGGTATTCACATCTCCAAAATACATGGCATCCATCCTTGTACCGTGAAGATCCTTCACCTGCAACTTCAGCACATTTTTATTCTTGCCAAGGATTCTCGCACTTTCCACCTGTACCTGTCTTTCTGCAAAGACCGGACGTGCATTTCCTTTGCCAAATGGTTCCAGAACCGCAAGCTCTCCGATAAATTTTTCATTGACACATTCAAACGGGAGCTGCATATCTATGGCAATCTTTTCATTCAGATCCTCTGGTGTGATCCCGGATTTTTCGTTAATCTCCTTACGGAACTGTTCCAGATTCTCTTCCGGCATGGAGAGACCTGCCGCCATCTTATGCCCGCCAAATTTTGACAACAGATGCTTTACCCGGTTCAGTCCTTCATACATGTGCCAGGTCTCGATCGATCTTCCTGAGCCCTTTAAACCTTCCGCGCCCTTCGTCAGCACAAAGACCGGACGGTAATATTTTTCCCGGATCCTTCCTGCCACGATCCCGGCAAGGCTTTCATGACATTCCGGCAGGTAGACCACCAGCACGTCTGCATCCTTAAGTTCACTGTTCTCCACCTGGATAAACGCCTCTTCTACCGCCTGCGCCGTCATATCCTTCCGGCTGTCATTGAGTGCTTTCAGATCACCTGCCAGCAGATCCGCCTCCGCCACTTTCTTTGCCTCCAGAAGCTCCAGGGCACGCTTTGCTGTATCCAGTCTTCCACTGGCATTCATACACGGACCGATCACAAATCCAATGTGATACGGAGACAGCTTATCTACATTCACACCAGTACATTCCATCAGCGCCTTCAGCCCCAGATTCTCCGTCCGTTTCAGCATATCCAGTCCCTGTTTAACGAAAATACGGTTTTCGTCCACCAGATCCATAACATCACCGATCGTTGCGATTGCCACATTTTCCATCAAATAATCTGCATCTTCCGCATCTTTTCCCATGGCTTCCATCAGAGCCTCCACCAGCTTGTAAGCAACCGCAGCCCCGCACAGCCCTTTGAACGGATAAGTACAGTCCTCCTGCTTCGGATCCACAACCGCATCTGCCTCCGGCAGAATATATCTTCGTCCCGCGCCAATTTCCGTATACGGGACCTCATGATGATCCGTCACCACAATCGTCATTCCCATACTTTTTGCATAGGCGATCTCCTCTGCCGCCGCAATCCCGTTATCACAGGTAATGATCGTATCCACGTCGGCCTCCAGCGCCCGGTCGATCAGGTTCCGGTTCAGACCATACCCGTCCTTCATACGATCCGGAATGTCACTGTCCACATCAGCTCCGAGCATCCGGAATCCCTCCAGAAGAATATAGGTCGACTGGATTCCATCAATATCATAGTCTCCAATGATCCTGATTTTTGCATTTTCTTTTATCTTTTCTCCAAGAACCGCTACTGCCTTGTCCATATCCTTCATCAGCATTCCATCGTACAGATCGACGATCGTACCGTTTAAATATTTCTCGATCGCATCATCCCCGATCACATCCCGGTTTCTTATTAGGGAAGCCACTCGCGGACTGATATGGAATTTCTCACTGATATGCTGAAAATCCGCTCCTTTTCTCAGAAGTACCCAGTTCTCCATTTTCTCTTTTCCTTTCTTTGGTAGTCAGATAATACAAAGATGCCGGAGGATTCTCCCCCGACACCTCATTTTCTGTCAGTTATTTCTTTTTCGCTGCTTTTTTGCCGCCGATTTTTGTTTTCATTACATACCATAATGCACCGGTAATACATACAGATGAATATCCGCCACCTGCAATACCAACCATAAGAGGTGCTGCAAATTCTTTAATAGAGCTTACACCCATGATATAAAGAACCGCTACCATGACAAATGTAGTAAATGTTGTGTAAATACTTCTTGTCAGTGTATAAGTGATACTTCTGTTTACAAGCGCTTTCAGATCATCGTTTCTCTTCATGACCCGAAGCTCTTCACGGATACGGTCGAAAATAACGATCGTCGCATTGATAGAATATCCAAGGATTGTCAGCATACATGCGATAAATGTATTACCGACAGATGTTCTTGCAAGTGCATAGAATGTAAGCACAAATAACAAATCGTGCAAAAGAGCAAGAACCGCACTTGATGCGAAACGTACATCTTTGAACCGGAACCAGATATAGATCAGCATACAGATTGCTGAAATGATAACTGCAATGATCGCATCCTGTCTCATCTCGGAGCTTACCGTAGAACTGATATTTTCTGCTGTAATTGTCGATGTGTCTACACCAAATTTATCAGCAAGCGCATTGTTAAGTGCTTCTCTTTCGTCAAGATTCAGCGTCTGTGTCTTGATGATGATCTGATTGCTGTCTTTTACTTTCTGTGCCTGTACATTGTGATCTCCGGTCACATCTTCTACAACCGGAACGATCTTTGAATCAATCTCTTTGATCGAGTAATCTTTATCAAATGTTACGGTTGTAGCCGTACCGCCCTTGAATTCCAGGCTGTAGTTCAGCGCACCTTCACCTTTTCCCGACTGGACTCCCATTGTCACAAAACCTGCTGCGATCACAGCAATTGATATTGCAAAGAAAATGGCTTTCTTTCCGAGGAAGTCGATAATTTTTCTTTCTTTTTTGAATTTCTTCGCATAAAATTTCACATCACGAAGACCAATCGCATACAGAGAGAAAATGATGATTCTGGTAATAACAAGTGCCGTAAACATTGACACAACAATACCAAGTGCCAGTGTCTGTGCAAATCCTTTTACAGAACCTGAACCCTTGAACCAGAGAATAGCTGCAGCGATCAGAGTTGTTACGTTACCGTCAACGATCGCAGACATTGCTTTGTGGAAACCATTCTTCAGGGAAGTCTTAACACTGATACCTGTTGTCACTTCTTCACGCACACGGGCGAAAATGATAACGTTGGCATCCACCGCCATACCGATTCCAAGAATAATACCTGCAATACCCGGAAGGGTAAGCGTGATATTGAATGCATTTAAAAGCACCAGGATCAGTCCTGTATAGATCAGAAGTGCAAGACCTGCTGCAAGTCCCGGAAGCAGATATACGAAGCACATAAATACGAAGATGATGGCAAGTCCGATGGCACCAGCCATTAAGCTTGTGCTGATTGCTTCTTCTCCGAGCTGTGCAGCTACTACATTAGAGCGAAGTTCTTCCAGTTCCAGAGAAAGTCCACCGATTCGGATGGTAGCTGCAAGATTGTCTGCTTCTTCATAACTTGACATCCCTGTGATAACGGCTTCTCCGCCTTCGATCGCCTGATTAACTCTTGGTGAACTGATTGTCTGTCCATCATAAATAATGGAAATCTGTTTTCCTACATTTGCTGCTGTTGCTTCTGCAAATTTGGTTGTTCCTTCTTTGGTAAGCTGCAGGGCAACTACATATTCTTTATTCTTAGTCGTAGAGTTTTCCTGCGTCTGGGCCTCTGCATTTTTAACATCTGTTCCTTCAAGAACGGTGTTGCCATCTGCATCCTGAAATACCAGTGATCCTGGTTTGCCAAGTTCTTCCAGAACTTTATTGGCATCGGATACACCTGGGATCTCGATGTTGATCCGGTCGTCCCCTTCCTGATATACACTTGCTTCTGTACTGTACTGCTCTACACGCTTCTGTAACTTGTAGATCGTATCCTTCATATCTTCTGCTGAAGGATTCTTGTCTTTCGCCTGATAGGTAATGCTGACACCACCGGCAAGGTCAAGACCAAGATTGATATTTCTTGCAGAACCTGTGTGGGAGGAACCAAATCCCTGCCAGCAGGTAAATCCAAGAAGTCCTAAAAGTGCAGCAATCAGAACAAGGCTTACTATTCCTTTACTCTTCTTCATGTCCAAGTCCCTTTCTTAGTTTTCGTCTGCCATTGCAGCCTTTATCATAATCGCGCATTCTACGCGCTTACGTTCCATCTCACAGCCCAGATCATAAGAATCATTTAATCCGTCTGCATACTTGTATGCGTTTGCCATACACCCGCCACTGCAGTAGAATCTTGCAAAACATTTCTTGCATTTTTCTTTGGTATATACATTGCAGCAACGGAACTCATCTGCGATCTCCGGTCTTGTAATTCCTTCGTTTACATTTCCCATCAGGAAATTTTCATCACCTACAAACTGATGACACGGATAGAAATCTCCCCATGGTGTAACAGCAAGGTATTCTGTTCCCGAACCACATCCGGACAGACGTTTGTACAGACAAGGTCCTCCTTCCAGGTCGATCATAAAGTGGAAGAAATTGAATCCTTCTCCCTTTTTGTCTTTCTCAATGATATATCTTGCAAGCTTGTCATACTCATCAAAGATCTGCGGAAGATCTTCTTCACGGATTGCATACGGATCAGATTCATCCCCGACAACCGGTTCGATCGACATCTGCTTGAAGCCAAGCTCTGCAAAATGCTTTACATCCTCTGAAAAATCCAGATTGTTTCTGGTAAATGTTCCGCGGATATAGTAGCGCTCCTGATTACGTGAATCAGCAAGCTTCTGGAACTTCGGTACGATCAGATCATAGCTTCCCTTTCCGTTTCTGAAAGGACGCATTCTGTCATTTACTTCCTTACGTCCGTCAAGGCTGATGACCACGTTATCCATCTCTTTATTGATAAACTCCTGAATCTCATCATTCAGAAGCACTCCGTTCGTAGTTACTGTAAAGCGGAAATGCTTATCATGAAGCTTTTCCTGCTCTCTTCCGTATGCCACCAGGTCTTTTACAACCTGCCAGTTCATAAGTGGTTCTCCACCAAAGAAATCAACTTCCAGATTCCTTCTTGTTCCGGAATTGGCGATCAGGAAATCCAGGGCTTTCTTACCAACTTCATAAGTCATAAGCGCTCTTCTTCCGTGATACTCTCCTTCTTCTGCAAAACAGTATTTGCAGGCAAGATTGCAGTCGTGTGCGATATGCAGGCAGAGTGCCTTCACAACCGTCTTACGCTTGATAACCTCCCCGATAAAAGGTTCATATGTATCAACAACAAAAAGCTGTCCGTTTGCAGTCAGCTCTGTCACATCATCCAATATATCTCTGAGTTCTTCTTCGGAATATTTCCCTTCCAGCTCATCTTTCAGCTGGTTCCATGTACTTTCTTCTTTCAGCGTCTGCACTGTCTGATTCTCGTTCATACGGTTCAGACATGCAATAACTTCGTACCCCGGCTCGTCCACTACATGAACGCATCCGCTGTTGACATCAAGTACAATATTATATCCATTGTTCTGGTACTGATGAATCACAACCGGTACCCCTTTCTATCCTTATTTTTCAAATTTTTCTTCATACGTCAAATGACAGCGGCTTTAAAGCCGCTGCCTGCTTGTCATACTTATTCACTACACTTACAAATATCTCTTATTTGCTGTGTTCGCAAGTCTGATTTCCTACTGTACAAGAAGTCTTGCATGCTGACTGACAGGATGTCTGGCATTCTCCACATCCGCCCTTCTTTACTGTATTGTTCAGAGTCTGTGTATTCAATGTTTTAATGTGTTTCATTGTAATATCCTCCTTCTTTGCTCATTATGTGATACAGTATAGCACATATCCCTTGATACCGTCAACGCAAAAATTACATCTCCGCACCCTTCAGGACACCATACCACCGAGCATTCCGCCTGCCCCACAGAGGATCCAGGCGATCATCATCTGCATTCCACCCTGCACGCTCCGGTAGATCCCTGCTGAAATTGCAAGCAGTAGCAGAAAATAGAGCATTCCAAGCATAAATCCCCTCAGGAATTTCCTTGTCTTCCCCATTTTTCCCATGGCAAATCCACCGGCAAATGTGGAAATTATGTAAACCGCAAGGATCCCGATCCGGACTGTTTTCTCGCTTAAGTCAAACTTATACAGTCCAAAAGACAGCCCGAGCAGCATCAACATCGTAAGAAAGTAAGAAAGCATCAGTGCTTTCACAAGTCTTGTAAAACAGATATTTCCAAACAGCTTTTTTTCCATAAGAACCCCTCCTGTCCTTTTATACTATGAGAGATTCTTATGAAATATTCCTTTACTGTTCCATCTGTCGTCCCAGAAATCCTGCTGCGCAGAGTATCATCTTCTGTTCCAACTCACCGGGTTTTTTCCTGCCGTCCTTTGCCAGGATCACGACAGAACCGATCGCATCTCCGGCGCAGATGATCGGACTTACCACCTGCCATTTCAGTTCTGCATTCTGTCCTGACACGATGACCGTGAACTTCCGATCCATAGAGGATGCCAGAAACTGCTCCCTTCTTGCGATCACTTCCGCAAGCTGTCTTGTGATCAGCTGTTCCTGAAATTCTTTCTTCCCCGGTCCTGCTGCTGCAATCACCTGATCTGTATCTGTGATACACACCAGATATCCAAGCGTCTGTGCCAGACTTTCCGCATATTGGTCTGCAAAATTTCCCATTTCCCCAAGCGGTGAGTATTTTTTGAGAATGATTTCTCCTTCCCGGTCGGTGAAAATTTCAAGTGCATCACCCTCACGGATACGTAGCGTGCGCCTGATTTCCTTCGGAACGACAATTCTGCCAAGATCATCGATCCGGCGGACAATTCCTGTAGCTTTCATATTGATTCTATTCCTCCTGTGTTCCACATATTTTCCATATTTTATTCGATATGGGTAGTATGTGGAAAAACGCAGAATTTTATTACTCCGTATCCCTGAAATCTTTATTTATAATATCTTTCTTCGATCATATCCAGAAAATCCCGGTTTAAATAGTCTTCCATCTTTTTAAATGTTTCTTCGTTGCGGATCAGTCTTCCCGGCTCCTGATATTCTACCCACGCCATTGCACACCATGTAATTCCCCTGAGACACGTGATCGGAATAAAAATGTTCAGACGTTCTTCGATTCCACTCACATCAAATCTGCCATTTACCGCCTGGATATATTTTCTTGTAAAATCAGCCATCTCTTCTTCTGTCAGAATCAAATCTGTTTTCCAGAAAGTTGTCGTTGGTGCAAGGAAATGCCCCAGATCCTGAACCGGATCACCATAAAGCGGCTTTTCCCAGTCAACCAGATAATTGTCTTTTCCTGCGCCATTCATCAGGAAATTTCCTGAATTCAGCTCTGTGTTAATACAGCATCTGTATCCACTATAATCCCGGATCTCATTGATCTTCTCCTGTCCCAGCTCCAGAAGACGCCGGATCTGTACTTTTTTCTTTTCTTCTCCCAGATCAGACTCGTAGTATGTCTGCACCATCTGATTACATTCATCCAGAATCGCCTGCAGTGGATTCGATGGCGATATCAGTCCATCCGTTTCTTTTACCGGAACACTGTGGATATCCGCAAGACATTCTGCCGCTTCCATCAGATTCTTCCGATAATCCAGTGCACTCCCTTCCAGAAACTCCATAACCATCACACCATACGGCAGTTCCTTCTTACTTCCATCTACAAAAACCGGCACTGGCGTCCGTCCTGAATCTGCCAAAAGCTCCAATGCATGATATTCGTATTCAATCTGATTTTCCAGATGCATCTGGCTTCCTGTATTGACACGAAGCACCAGTTTCTTTCCGGTCAGTGGGTGTACGAACCAGTAGTTGATATTATATTCGCCCTGTGCCAGTGGCTGATAGGTAATCTGAATTTCCTTCTGCTCTTCTTTCCCGATTCCGATTCCTTCCAGATAATGTTCTGTCTGTACATATTCTTTTAATCCCTGAATTCTTTCCATCTTATTCTCCTAGCCTTCCCCACTTTTTATCTTTTTCACTCATTCTGTATGGCACATCAAGCTCTGGCCATGCAATATGGATTGTCGGATCATCCCAGGCAATCCCGCCCTCATCATCCGGATGATAAAAATCCGTACATTTGTAGCAGAATTCTGCCTGGTCGCTCAGCACCAGAAATCCATGCGCAAATCCTTCCGGAATGTAAAACTGCTTTTTATTCTCTTCCGACAGTTCAATTCCATACCATTTTCCATAGGTGGCACTTCCTTTCCGGATATCCACCGCCACATCAAATACGGTTCCCCGAATCACCCGGACTAGCTTTCCCTGCGGATATTTCTTCTGAAAATGAAGTCCTCTCAGCACTGCTTTTCCAGAACCGGACTGATTATCCTGTACAAACTTCATCGTAAGTCCGGCTTCCTCCATATCCTTCTGATTATAAGTTTCCATAAAATATCCACGCTGATCACCATGCACCGACGGTTCGATCACGCAGAGTCCTTCGATTCCACCTGCATTTTTTTCTACCTTTATCTGTCCCATTTTCCTTTTATCCTTTTCTCTCTGCAAGAACTTCCTGCAAATATCTCTCCAGCGCATTCTTCCAGACCGGCAGTGGCTGAAATCCTTCTTCACAGATCCTTTTTCTGTCAAGTCTGCTGTTAAACGGTCTTGCTGCTTTTGAAATTCCGTATTCTGCTGTCGTAACCGGAATCACTTTTACATCTGCATATTCTTTTTCACCAAGCTTCACAGCCTGTGCGAAGATTTCTTTTGCAAAATCATACCAGCTGACATATTCTCCTTCATTAGTCACATGATAGATTCCATATCGCTTTGTCATCGACAGATTTGCAAGAAATTTTGCAAGATCTGCTGTGTAAGTCGGCGTTCCAATCTGATCACATACCACTCGAAGTTCTTTCCGTCTTTTCCCCTGCTCCAGCATGGTCTTCACGAAATTATTCCCGTTTTTCCCGAATACCCAAGCGATTCGCACAATAAAATACTCTTTCAGTTCTGCTTTCACTGTCTGTTCACCCTGTAATTTCGTTTCACCGTATCGGTTCAGCGGCGAAAACTCCTCACAATCCGGTTCCCACGGTCTGCTCCCCTGTCCACCAAACACATAGTCTGTACTGATATAAACCATTTTAGCATGAATTTTCTGGCAGGCGGATGCAAGATTTGCTGTGCCCTTTCCATTAACTTCCCATACTTTTTCATAGTTTTCCGGCTCTTCTGCCGCATCCACCGCCGTCCACGCCGCACAGTGGATCACAATATCCGGTCTGAGCTTTTTCATTACTGCCTCGACTTCGTTTCTGTCTGTGATATCCATCTTCACATAACGACCTGCTGTTTTTCTCTTTTTGCTGCCGCTTCCCGTCACTTCATATCCCCGGTTTTCCAGTTCACGTACAACATCCTTTCCAAGCTGCCCGGCAGCACCCGTCACCAAAAACTTTAGCATTTTATTTTCATTTCCTTTTCTACGATCGGTCTCCACCACTCCTGATGATTCAGATACCAGTTGATTGTTTTCTTAATTCCTTCTGCAAAAGAAGTTTCCGGAAGCCAGCCAAGCTCTCTGTGGATCTTTGACGGATCGATTGCATATCTTCTGTCATGCCCTTTCCGATCCTCCACATAAGTAATCAGCTCTTCCGGCTTTCCAAGCTCCCTGCAGATCAGCTTCACAATATCAATATTCTTCATCTCGTTATGCCCGCCGACATTGTAAATTTCCCCTTCTTTTCCGTGACGCAGGATCAAATCGATCGCCCGGCAGTGATCCTTTACATAAAGCCAGTCACGGACATTTTTCCCATCACCATAGACCGGAAGCGGCCGGTCATGAAGCGCTTCGACGATCATCAGCGGAATCAGCTTTTCCGGCAGATGATATGGTCCATAGTTGTTGGAACAACGGCTAATTGTAACCGGAAGTCCATACGTTCTGTGATAGGACTGTACCAGAAGATCTGCCGCTGCCTTGGATGCACTGTACGGACTGCTCGTATGGATCGGCGTCTCTTCTGTAAAAAACAGATCCGGCCGTTCAAGCGGAAGATCCCCATACACCTCATCCGTAGAAACCTGATGATAACGCCAGATTCCATATTTCCGGCACGCATCCATCAACACTGCCGTTCCCTTTATATTGGTATCCAGAAAGACTTCCGGATTTTCAATCGACCGGTCCACATGACTTTCCGCTGCAAAGTTAACTACTATATCCGGGTGTTCTTCCTCAAACAGCCGGTATACAGTCACCCGATCCGTCACAGATGCTTTCACAAAACGGAACGCTGGATTTTTCATTGCTACTTCCAGGGTTGACATATGCCCTGCATAAGTCAGTGCATCCAGACAGATGATTTGATCCTCCGAATGCTTTTCCATCATATAATAAATAAAGTTGCTGCCAATAAATCCGGCGCCGCCGGTAACAATGATTTTCATAAACTCTCTCCCCTGTCTAAAATAGATTCTCTCTGAACTTTCCTTCTGCTACGTCATGCAAATATTGTCCATACTGATTCTGTCTGTATTTTTCACAGACTTCCAGCAGTGCGTTTCTGGAAATCCAGCCATTCATATAGGCAATTTCTTCCAGACATCCAATTTTCCGGTGCTGATGAGTCTCTACCGTCTTCACAAAATTGGTCGCATCTGTCAGACTCTCATGGGTGCCCGCATCCAGCCAGGTAAAGCCCTGACCCAGAAGCTCTACCCGAAGTCTTCCCTGTTCCAGATAGATCCGGTTAAGATCCGTGATCTCCAGCTCCCCGCGTCTGCTTGGCTTTAACTGTCCTGCATAATCGCTCACCCGGTTATCATAAAAATACAGACCTGTCACACAGTAATTACTTTTCGGATGTTCGGGTTTTTCCTCAATGGAAACCGCCTTGCCCTTTTCATCAAATTCCACGATACCAAACCGTTCCGGATCATCCACATAATATCCAAATATGGTTGCACCGTCTCCTCTCTCCGCTGCTTTTACCGCTTCTAAAAGACGTTTCTTAAGCCCATGCCCGGCAAACAGATTATCCCCCAGGATCATTGCCGCCGCATCATTGCCAATAAATTCTTTTCCTATTATGAACGCCTGCGCAAGACCTTCCGGTCTTTCCTGCACCGCATAGGTTAATTCGATGCCGAACTGATGCCCGTCCCCGAAAAGTTCTTCAAATCTTGGTGTATCCTGTGGTGTACTGATGATCAGGATCTCCCGAATTCCTGCACTCATAAGAACTGACAACGGATAGTAGATCATCGGCTTGTCATACACAGGTAAAAGTTGCTTGGATGTCACCATCGTAAGTGGATAGAGCCGGGTTCCTGATCCGCCTGCCAAAATAATTCCTTTCATTTTCATATCCCCGTTTTTCATTTTTATCTTTTTATTCTACCACGAAACAGCAGTTAGTTTAATAAAATCTCTCAATTATACCTATAGATTTTATCTATTTCATTTTTATATATAGATTAAAAC